>Ga0065721_10002682_pt1 | contig 123255 bp, 109 predicted proteins | sample Mesricmetagenome_FD_59108 | JGI IMG/M metagenome (GOLD analysis project Ga0065721, IMG submission 59108) | Mesophilic microbial community from rice straw/compost enrichment Sample: eDNA_1 v2 (version 2) | ecosystem: Engineered > Solid waste > Grass > Composting > Bioreactor | place: USA...
GTGGCCGACGAACTCCGTTCTTCCCCGGCTACCGCCCGCAGTTCTACATTCGTACCACTGACGTGACCGGTACGATCTCGCTGCCCGAGGGCGTCGAGATGGTAATGCCTGGTGACAACGTTCAGATGGGCGTTGAGTTGATCGTTCCCGTTGCGATTGAAGAAGGTCTGCGCTTCGCAATCCGCGAGGGTGGTCGTACCGTTGGTGCTGGTGTTGTAACCAAGATCGAGTCTTAAGAAAGGTAAGGGTTGAGGGCGAGAAAGACCTCTTGCCCTCAACCCTCCCTTTTGCCTGAGGAGCGGCTGAGCATGGCGAAGCAAAAGGTTCGAATACGTCTTAAGGCGTATGATCATAAGATTCTCGACCAATCGGCCCGCCAAATTGTTGAGGCGGCTGAGCGGACGGGTGCACTTGTCGCAGGACCAGTGCCACTACCAACAAAGATCGAGAAGTTTAGCGTTAACCGTTCACCTTTCATTGATAAAGATTCTCAAGAGCAATTTGAGATCCGTACCCATAAGCGCCTTATTGATGTGCTCGATCCGAGCCAGCAGACTATTAACGCACTTATGAAGCTCAACTTGCCTGCGGGCGTCGATATCGAAATCAAACTCTAATTGGTTAACGTTTGTAGGAAATAGAGATAGGATCATCAGCAGCCGCTGGGATGCACAACCTCGTGCATCCGTATGCTGCGGAGGAAAACAATGATTAACGGTTTACTAGGACGCAAGATTGGTATGACCCAGGTCTTTCGCGAGAACGGCGAAGTTATTCCCGTTACCGTGATCGAGGCTGGGCCTTGCGTTGTTACACAAATTCGCACCAAAGAGCGTGACGGTTACGAAGCAGTACAAATTGGCTTTGGGGCAACCGAGGCGCGAAAGCTAACGAAGCCGCAGCAGGGTCATTTGAAGGGCGCCAATACTTTGGTTCGCTACCTGCGCGAGTTTCGTGCCGATGATGTTTCTGCCCACAGTGTTGGTGAAACGGTCGATGTGACTATGTTCTCGGTCGGCCAGCGAATTGATGTGGTCGGAACCTCAAAGGGTAAAGGTTTCGCTGGTGTAGTCAAGCGTCACCACTTCCGTGGTGGCCCAAAAACGCACGGTCAAAGCGACCGCCACCGCGCACCTGGTTCGATCGGTTCGGGTACGACTCCCGGTCGTGTTTGGAAAGGTATGCGCATGGCTGGACGCATGGGTAACCAGCGTGTTACCGTGCAAAATCTTGAAGTTGTTGAGATTTTGGCAGATAAGAATCTCATTCTCGTGCATGGCTCGGTGCCGGGTGCACGTAACGGCCTGGTGCGTCTGCAGCGAGCGGTAAAGGCACCGAAGTAGCGAGAAATGCGAGAGCTGCACCGCTGCGTGTGCTCGCTCGACTCATGCGGAGCTAAAATATGGAAGCAAGGCTTTATAACCAGAGTGGCGAAGCGATTGGTACTCTTGAACTCAATGAGTACATCTTCGGGATCACTCCGAACGAGCCGGTTATGCACCAGGCGATGCTAATGCAGCTTGCCAACGCACGGCTTGGAACACATAATACTCGAGGGCGCGGTGAGGTTGCTGGTAGCACCGCTAAACTCTACCGCCAGAAGGGTACCGGACGAGCTCGTCAGGGTTCGGTTCGCGCACCCCATCGCAAAGGCGGCGGCGTGGCTCACGGCCCCCACCCCCGTTCATATACACAGCGTATGCCTCGCAAAATGCGACGCTTAGCTGTACGTTCGGCACTGTCGGCCAAGATGGCTGCTGAGCAGATCCGCTTTATCGACGATCTGCGCTTTGAACAGCCTCGCACCAAGGATATGGTTGCGTTCTTGGCTGCACATGGCATTGAGGGTAAGACGCTGATCGTCATTCCTTCCAAGGAAGGGAATATCCAGCGTTCGGCCAATAACTTACCTAAGGTGAAGACTCTGCTTGCGAATTACTTGAATGTGATTGATCTGTTGCAGCACGACACGATTGTGTTCCCCAAGGCTGCCATTGAAGTGATTGAGACATTCTTGGCAGAGGCAGCACCGGTTAAAGAGGAGGCGTGATGAATAACTATAAGATCATCATTCGCCCGCTGGTGACTGAAAAGAACACCAATCTGATGGCGTTGAACAAGTACTCTTTTGAGGTTGATCGCAACGCTAGCAAGCCACAGATCAGGCAAGCGATTGAAGCCATCTTCAATGTTTCGGTGACGGATGTGCATACCATGAATGTTCGTGGTAAACTACGTCGTCGTGGCCGCGAGTTTGGCTATACCCGTGATTGGAAGAAAGCAATCGTCACCCTGGCTGAAGGCGATCGCATCGAAATATTCGAAAACTAAAAGGTGCAGCTATGGGTATTCGACGCTATAAACCAACCTCGGCTGGCCGCCGAAACATGTCGGTCTCCACGTTCGAGGAGATTACTAAGAAGCGACCCGAGCGCAGCCTGATCGAACCGCTGCGCAAAACTGGCGGACGCAACAACCAGGGTCGCATTACAACTCGCCATCGTGGTGGCGGTCATAAGCGTTTCTATCGTATCATCGACTTCAAGCGTAACAAGTTTGGCATTCCTGCCAAGGTTGCGGCCATTGAGTATGATCCCAATCGCTCGGCACGCATCGCGCTGTTGTTTTATGTCGATGGCGAAAAGCGCTACATTCTGGCACCGAACGGCCTGAAGGTCGGCGATGTAGTTTCCAGCGGTCCCGACGCTGATATTCGCGTAGGCAATGCGCTTCCGTTGCGGGTTATCCCCCTCGGTACGCAGATCCACAACGTTGAGTTGCAGGTCGGACGCGGCGGCGTGTTAGTACGCAGCGCTGGAGTTTCGGCTCAGTTGGTTGCTAAAGAGGGGAACTTGGCTACATTGCGTATGCCTTCGGGCGAAATGCGCCAGGTGAACATCGAGTGTTTGGCAACTATTGGTCAAGTAGGAAACGGGGATCACCAGAATATCCGCATTGGTAAGGCGGGTCGCTCGCGCTGGCTGGGCCGACGCCCAACCGTGAGAGGTACGGTGATGAACCCGCGTGACCACCCCCATGGTGGTGGCGAGGGCCGCGCTCCGCGTGGTATGTCTACTCCGAAGACCAAATGGGGCAAGCCGGCGCGCGGCGTCAAGACGCGCCACAACCCGCGTACTGATCGCTTTATTGTGCGGCGGCGCAAGGATTAACATTCTGCCGTACGCGGAGGGGCGGGGAGAACTATATTTCTCCCTGATACCTTTCCCCTCCTGTATGCGGATAGGCATGAAGGATAAATAGAGAATGTCTCGTTCATCGAAAAAAGGTCCTTATGTTGATACGCGTCTTCTCGCCCGCATCGAGGAAATGAATCGCTCGGGCGATAAGAAAGTGCTTCGCACTTGGTCGCGTGATTCGACGATCTTCCCGCAGATGGTGAGCCACACTATCGCGGTGCATGATGGCCGCCGCCACGTGCCGGTCTATGTCACAGAGAATATGGTTGGCCATAAGCTGGGTGAGTTCGCGCCCACCCGCTTCTTCCGTGGACACGGCGGTAAGAAGGCTGACAAGCGCGGTAAGGTGAAGTGATATGGAAGCAAAGGCCGTGACCAAAGGCGTGCGCATTTCAACTCTGAAAGTGCGCCAGGTAATGGATACGGTGCGCGGCAAGCGAGTAGATCTGGCTTTGGCGCAATTGCGTTATATGCCTCAGAAAGCTGCTCGTGAAGTTGCGCGAACGATCAAGTCTGCGGCGGCAAATGCCGAAAATAATTTCGACATGGATCCGACGCGATTGGTTGTCAAGACCTTGTATGCGGATCAGGGACCAGTGCTGAAGCGCTTCATGCCTCGTGCACGAGGTCGCGCTGACCGCATCCGAAAGCCAACAACTCATATTACGGTCATTGTTGATGATGGCCAAGAGCTGGCGTAAGGGGATGGGTTCCGCGGCTCGGCAATGTGCCTGAGCTGCGGGCTTACCCCTCCAGTAATGGAGAAGTGCATTGGGACGCAAAGTACATCCAATTGGTTTTCGGTTGGGCTATATCAAAGATTGGCAGTCGAAGTGGTATGCCGAGCGCAACTACACCGATCAGCTCCACGAAGATATTGAACTGCGGAAAATCATTAGCAAAGAGCTGCAGAACGCGGGTGTTTCCCGTATTGATATCGAGCGCTCTGCCAATAAAGTAGAAGTGACTGTTTACACCGCAAAGCCGGGTATTGTAATCGGTAAGCGCGGTGCAAACGTCGACTTGCTCAAGAGCTCGCTAGAGAAGCGAACGGGCAAGAAGATTAAGCTCAACATTCAAGAGATTCATCAGCCTGAACTGGATGCCCAACTTGTGGCTGAAAGCATCGCTGAACAGATCAACAAGCGTGTCTCTTACAAACGCGCTATGAAGCAGGCCGTGCAGCGCGCAATGCGCCTTGGTGCTCAAGGTGTCAAGATCCGCTGTGCCGGTCGCTTGGGCGGCGCCGAGATGGCACGTATCCATAACGAGAGCGAAGGACGCGTTCCTCGCCATACTCTGCGGGCTGATATCGATTACGCTGTTGTGCATGCGGCTACGACGTATGGGCGCATTGGTGTGAAGGTTTGGATCTACAAGGGCGACGTCTTCCCAGACCAGCTCGCGAAGGCCCAAACTGAACAGCAGGCAACTGCTGCTCAGGCGAACACAAATGCTCAGCGCGGTCGGCCCCAGGCGTAGAAGGGAAATAGACTATGCTGATGCCTAAGCGGATGAAGCACCGCAAGCATCATGTGGGCCGCAATCGAGGTCTAGCTCAGCGCGGTAACACAGTTGCATTCGGTGACTATGGTTTGATGACGACTGAGGGTACATGGATCACCAGCCGCCAGATTGAGGCAGCTCGTCGTGCTATTACCCACTCGGTCAAGCGCGGTGGTAAGATTTGGATCCGAATCTTCCCCGACAAGCCAGTAACACAGAAGCCGGCAGAAACGCGCATGGGTTCCGGTAAAGGTGCGGTTGACCACTATGTCGCCGTTGTGAAGCCGGGCCGTATTATGTTTGAGTTGGCTGGCGTTTCTGAGGAACTTGCCTTCCATGCACTCAACCGTGCGGCGCAAAAACTGCCGATCAAGTGCAAGATTATTGTGCGCGAACAGGAGGCTGGCGGTGAAGGCTAACGAGTTGCGAAAGAGTGATAATGCTGCACTGCTGGAGAAGTTGGACGAGTACTATCAAGAGCTCTTCAACTTGCGCTTTCAGAAAGTGACAGGTAAACTTACTAACACCGCTCGCCCCCGGCAGGTGCGACGTGAAGTCGCGCGGATTAAGACCATCCTACGTGAGCGCGAGTTGGAGCAGGCAGCGAGCTAACTGTGGCTTGCGCCCAGCATGAGATGGAGTCATGGTAATGGCAGAAACAACTAAACTGACCAAAATTGGTCGAGTTGTTAGCGATAAAATGGATAAGACGGTTGTGATAGCAGTAGACTATCTCAAGCCGCATCCCCTGTATCGCAAGATTATTCGTAAGACGAATAAGTTTCACGCCCACGACGAAGAGAACACCTGTAAGGTGGGCGACGTGGTGCGGATCGAAGAGTCGCGGCCGCTGAGCAAGTCTAAGCGTTGGCGTGTCGTTGAGATCATGCAACGCGCAGAGGAGGTCTAACCGTGATTCAGACCCAAACACGTTTGAAGGTTGCAGATAACACTGGCGCACGTGAGATCATGTGTATCCGTGTTCTGGGTGGCTCGCGCGTTCGTTATGGTCGCGTTGGTGATATCATCGTGGCTTCCGTAAAGGATGCAGCCCCCGGCGGCGCCGTGAAGAAGGGTGAAGTTGTGCGCGCTGTGATCGTTCGTACTGCTAAGGAGTACGCTCGACCAGACGGTTCGCACATTCGCTTCGACGATAACGCCGCAGTGATTATCGGTAAAGAGAACAATCCCCGTGGCACTCGCATCTTTGGACCAGTGGCACGCGAGCTGCGCGAAAAGCAGTTCATGCGGATTATCTCCTTGGCACCGGAGGTGCTGTAATGCACGTCAAAAAAGGTGATGAAGTTCTTGTGATCGCTGGTAAAAACAAAGACCAGCGTGGCAAGATCCGCCAAGCGATGCCCGCCGAAGAGCGCGTGGTTGTCGAAGGCGTCAATATCATTAAGCGCCACATGAAGGCGCGTGGTCCGGGTCGCCCCGGTGGCATCATCGAGCGTGAGGCCCCTATTCACGTCTCGAACGTGATGCTGATCTGCCCTAACTGCCAGCGTGCATCGCGTACAGGCATGCGCTTCCTGGAAGAGCAGGACCACAAAGGCCGCCCTCGCAAGGTGCGCTATTGCAAGTCGTGTAACGAGGTCGTTGATTAATATCAGCGTGTCAGGGCCGGAGGCGCAAGGATCGGTTGAGGATCTTCCTCCAAGCCCCTGAGGAGTAAGTAGTTATGGCAGCGCGATTGCGCGAGAAATATTTGACAGAAGTAGTTCCCGCTTTGATGCAGGAATTCTCCTTCTCGTCTGTTATGCAAACTCCCCGCCTGGTTAAGGCGGTGGTGAATATCGGCCTCGGTGAGGCCATTCAAAATGCCAAAGCGCTGGATGCAGCAGTAGCAGACTTGACCGCTATTGTTGGCCAGAAGCCGGTTGTGACGCGGGCTAAGAAGTCGATTGCTTCGTTCAAATTGCGCGAAGGCATGGCGATTGGTGCTATGGTCACCCTGCGTGGCGATCAGATGTATGATTTTCTTGATCGCTTGATGAATATGGCTCTGCCACGTATCCGTGACTTCCGAGGCGTAAGCCGCAAATCGTTTGATGGTCGGGGAAATTATAGCTTGGGCTTGCGCGAGCAGATTATCTTCCCTGAAATTGACTACGATAAAGTAGATAAGATTCGTGGCCTTGAAGTGGCTATCGTCACGACGGCAACCGACGATGCTCAGGGATATTCGCTTTTGAAGCGCTTGGGCATGCCGTTTAATGACTAAGACTCGCCTCGTTCTATCCTAGCGTTGGAGGGATAGAGATAAGGTGAGAAGGAGCTTACTTTGGCGAAGACATCGCTCATAGTAAAGGCCCAACGGCCGCAAAAATATAAGGTGCGCGAGTACAACCGTTGCAAAGTGTGTGGTCGACCACGCGCCTATATACGTAAATTCGGCATGTGCCGTATTTGCTTCCGTGAACACGCGTTAAAGGGACTGATACCCGGCGTTACGAAATCTAGTTGGTAGGATCGGAGCTGGTACAGGCGACAGAAGAATTGGACCGCACAGGTCTCCTGTCGAAGTAAACCACTGATCCGTTAGGAGGAATCCTGTGAGCGTGAATGATCCTATTGCCGATATGCTGACGCGAATTCGCAACGCGTGTATGGCGCGGCATACGGTTGTGGAAGTCCCTGCCTCGAAGATGAAGCTTGCGATTGCTGATATTCTAAAGCGGGAAGGCTTCATTCGCGATTTTGAAGTACGTACGGGTAAACCGTATGATACAATTGTTTTAAATCTGAAATATACATCTGATCGTCGTCCGGTAATAACAGGCCTAAAGCGAGTAAGTAAGCCTGGTCTGCGAATTTATACCAAGCGCGCGGATATTCCCCGAGTGCGTGGTGGTCTGGGCCTAAGTATTCTGTCTACACCCCGTGGGGTACTCGCAGGACACGAGGCTTGGCAGCAGCAGGTCGGCGGTGAAGTACTCTGCTACGTTTGGTAGTTCATTAAGGAGGCGATCATGTCGCGCATTGGAAGGAAACCCATTCCTGTCCCGGCGTCTGTTACAGTAACGCTCGGCGAAGGTAATGAGGTGACTGTAAAGGGACCGAAGGGTCAGTTGACCCAGCGGTTTCACCCAGACATGACAATCTCCCGTGAAGATGGTGTGCTTGTCGTTAAGCGTTCTTCTGACGCTAAGCAGCACCGAGCACTTCATGGTTTGACCCGCGCGTTGTTGAACAATATGGTCGTTGGTGTAACCGAGGGCTGGCAGCGTGGTCTTGAGATTAATGGTGTTGGGTATCGTGCTTCGAAAGAAGGAAATGCTTTAGTTCTGCAGCTTGGCTTCTCGCACCCTGTTCGGCTTGATCCGCCAGCAGGTATTACTTACGAGGTTGGCGAGCGAAAGAGCGCTAACGAGCCTCTACCTTTGTTTGTTCGCGGTTTGGACAAGCAGCTTGTAGGCGAGGAAGCGGCGCGTATTCGTTCCTTGCGCCCACCGGAACCCTACAAAGGCAAAGGTATTAAGTACGTGGAAGAGCGAATCCGCCGTAAAGCCGGTAAAGCTGGTAAGAAATAAGGCATTCACTGCACAGAATTGCACAACCGGTGGTATACTAAACCGGTTGTGCCTTCTGTTGTGTATACCTGAGGTAGGGGATATAATCTCTACCGAGATAGGGAGAATTTTAGTATGGCTACACGATCACCGCGTGATCTACGAATTCGTCGCCATCGACGTATCCGTAAGAAAGTTTCCGGAAGCTCGAGCCGTCCGCGCTTGAGCGTATTCCGAAGTAATACGCATATTTATGCCCAGGTTATTGACGATACTGTCGGGCGAACTATAGTTGCTGCTGCTACTGTTGAGAAGGCTCTGCGGGCTAAGGCTGAAGGCCGCACGAAGCTGGACGAGGCTCAGGAAGTTGGCCGATTATTGGCGCAACGTGCGTTAGATGCCGGTATTAAGCAGGTCGTCTTCGACCGTGGTGGCTTCAAGTATCATGGTCGTATTAAGGCATTGGCCGACGCTGCGCGTGAGGCCGGTCTAAGTTTCTAGCAAAAGTGATACTGGAGGCTATTTAATGGCTCGAGGACGAATCAATATAGATGAGCTTGAACTGGAAGAGACCGTGGTGCAAATCAACCGCGTCTCCAAGGTTGTCAAGGGAGGCCGACGCTTTAGCTTCAGCACTGTTGTAGTGGTGGGCGATGGCAAGGGTCATGTCGGTGTGGGTATGGGTAAGGCCGCAGAAGTGCCCGAAGCGATTCGCAAGGGTGTGGAGGCCGCCAAGAAGAATGTGATTCGCATTCCTCTGGTGAATACCACTATTCCCCATGAAGTTACGACCCGCTTTGCGGCGTCGAAGGTTATGCTGCTTCCTGCAGCACCCGGTACCGGTGTTATCGCGGGTCGTGGTGTGCGCCCCGTAGTTGAAGCAGCAGGCATCAAAAACCTGTTGACGAAGGCGTATGGCAGCAATAACCCCGTTAACGTGGTTAAGGCGACCTTCCAGGCCCTCAGCGAACTTTCGTCGTTGGAGGAGATCGCTCGACGGCGCGACCTCACACCGCGCGAACTTCATCTGCGTCGCGTGCGCCGTGAGAAGGCCGCACAGGAGATCGCAGGATGAGCAAGTTACGCATTACCTATAAAAAGAGTGCAATCGGCTATAGCAAAGACCAGAAGAACACCATTTTGTCGCTGGGCCTGCGCAAGCTGAACCAAGTTGTTATTAAAGAAGACAGCCCCACCGTTCGCGGTATGGTGTTTAAAGTACAACACCTGGTGACTGTTGAGGAAGTATCAGACGAGGTGACCGCATGAAGCTTCACGAGTTGCGTTCGCCCGAAGGGTCACGCACAACCAGCAAGCGCGTAGGTCGCGGCCATGGTTCTGGCAAAGGCAAGACCTCAGGTCGAGGTATGAATGGTCAGAAGTCTCGTTCGGGACCCGGCCCATACCGCACCTTTGAAGGTGGTCAGAACCGTATTGTGACCCGTATGCCATACAAGCGTGGTTTCACCAACATTTTCCGCGTGGAGTACCAAGTGGTGAATGTTGAGCGCTTGCAAGATTGGCCGAGCGATGTCGAAGTGACTCCCGAGACTCTCTTGGAGGCTCGTGTTATTCGACGCAAGTCGCAGCCGTTGAAGATCTTGGGCAACGGAGAGCTGACCAAGGCTCTGACGATCCGCGCTCACAAGTTCTCTGAGAGCGCTCGCCAGAAGATCGAGGCTGCTGGTGGAAAAATCGAGGAACTGCCCTACGTTGTTGAGCGCCATAGCCGCAGCCGTGGTCCGAACCCGAGCATGCGCAAGCGTGCGGAGGCGTAGTTACGCTAGTTTCCTGAGTCGATCGAAAGTACCGCATCTAAAAGGGATAATCGATGTTACAGGCAGTTGTTCGCGCAATTCAGTTGCCAGATCTACGGCGACGAATCTTATTTACTCTCGGCATGTTGTTGATCTTCCGGCTGATTGCGCATATCCCTGTGCCCAATATCAATCAGGATTCGTTGCTGTCACTTCAGGATGCGCTCAGGAATAATCAACTAGCCCAGTTACTCAATATCTTTGCAGGTGGTGCGCTCCAGAACTTTTCTGTGGCTGCGATGGGTATCTACCCATACATTACGGCCCAGATTATCATTCAACTTCTGACACCGCTCATTCCAGCTTTGGAAGAGCTGCAGAAGGAGGGTGAGCAGGGTCGTATGCGAATCAACCGATACATCATCTGGTTGACCATTCCTATGGCCTATCTACAGGCCTATGGGCAGACCCTTACTCTGGAGCGTAGCCTGTCTGGTGGCGTATCGATTTTCAATACGCCATTTGATATTGTTAATAACTTCCTGCCCACTTTTACGATTCTAACCTCCATGGTGGCGGGAACGTTGTTACTTGTGTGGCTTGGCGATCAGATTACCGAGCGTGGTATTGGTAACGGCCCTTCCATCATCATTTTTGGTGGTATCGTATCGCGTCTGCCCTCGCTGATCAGCGAAGGTTTGCAGATCGGTACAGCTGGCAATGCCGAGACGGTATTTGGCATTATCATCTTCTTAGTGATCGGCTTGTTGACGATTGTGGGTATTGTGCTTATGCAAGAGGGCCAGCGTCGTATTCCCGTGCAGTACGCCAAGCGAGTGCGCGGTAATCGTGTGTATGGCGGTCAGGCAAGCCACATCCCATTGAAGGTCAACATGGCCGGTATGATCCCGCTGATCTTCGCCCAAAGCATTATCATCTTCCCGGGCACGGTGGCTTCGTGGTTCTATACTCCGGGCGCCGAGGGTATCGGTAATGCGATTGCGGGATTCTTCTACAACAATTTTAGTCCCACTTCTAACCAAGGGACTCTGATCTACTCATTGTTGCTTTTCTTGTTGGTTGTTGCCTTCACCTACTTCTATACGGTAGTGATCTTTAACCAGCAGAACATACCGGATAACTTGCAGAAAAACGGTGGGTTTATCCCCGGTATCCGTCCTGGAAAGCGTACTGAGGAATATTTGAGTAAGGTTATCACACGTATCACCTTGGCTGGTGCGTTGTTCCTTGGTTTGGTAGCAGTGTTGCCGTTCATCACTCAGACCGTTACTGGTCTCCAGATCGGTTTGGGTAGCACGGCGCTTCTGATCGTCGTGGGTGTCGCTATCGATACGATGCGTCAGCTGGAAGCGCATTTGATGATGCGTAACTACGAGGGCATTATTAATCGCTAATAGCCAACGAGGAGCACGTTCCCCCAGGGCGGTGGTGCCCTGTGCTCAAAGCAGAGACGGAAAGAGCGTGGCATGAACGTCATTCTTCTTGGCCCACCAGGCGCGGGCAAAGGAACCCAGGCAAAGACGCTTTCTGAGCAGACCAGCCTTCAACATGTCGCGAGTGGTGATCTTTTTCGAGCTGCTTTGCGCGAAGGCACTGAACTGGGGATGTTGGCGAAGTCGTACATGGATCGGGGTGAACTCGTTCCAGACGAGGTAGTTATCGGAATGATCATTGAGCGCATTCAACGAGAAGATTGCGCAAACGGCGTGATTTTTGATGGCTTCCCTCGGACCCGCGAACAAGCGACTGCTTTAGAAGAAGTATTGGCTGCACATAACAGCAAGATCGATAGTGTGTTATACTTATCTGTCCCGCAAGATGTGTTGCTAAAACGCATTGCAGGACGCCAAACTTGCAAAACGTGCGGCTCTACTTATAATATATATTATTTCCCATCGCATCGGCCTGGAGTGTGCGATGCGTGTGGCAGTGGTTTGTATCAGCGAAGCGACGATTCGATAGAAACTGCTCAACACCGCCTTGATGTCTATTTCGCTCAGACGATGCCCCTGATCGCGTATTATCAGGATCGGGGCTCGTTGTATGAGATCGACGGGCAAGGCGAAATATCAGAGGTTGCTAGGGCAATGCTCAAAGCTCTTAAGATCGCTTAGGCAATCTTCTGGCAGAGTATTGACATAGACAGACATGTCACGTGGGCGGCTGGCAAGGCAGGCCAACACGAGGCAAGGAGTATAAGATGAAGGTCCGAGCATCGGTAAAACCACGCTGTGAATATTGCCGCGTTATCAAGCGCAAAGGCGTTATTCGAGTGATTTGCAGTCGTAAGCCGGAGCACAAGCAGCGGCAAGGGTAATTTTATTTGACGCCTGCCGTCATCCGTGATTGCCATTTCAATGAGATCGGCACATTGCGTATGCGGTAAGGTTAGTAGGCATCGCAGGCGACTATCTGCGGTGCGGAGGATATTATGGCGCGTATTGCTGGAGTGGATATTCCACGCAACAAAAAGATTGAGATCGCAATCACCTATATTTATGGGATTGGGCGCACTAATGGCATGGAAGTCATCCGCAAGGCTCAGGTCGACCCGAACACTCGGGTACGCGATCTGACCGAGGAAGAGGTGACTCGTCTGCGCGAAATCGTCGACCGCGAATATCGCGTCGAGGGCGATCTTCGCCGCGAAGTGCAGATGAATATTAAGCGCCTGATGGACATTGGCTGCTACCGTGGTTTGCGACACCGCAAGGGCCTGCCCGTTCATGGTCAGCGCACTCGCACTAATGCTCGCACCCGCCGTGGTCGCAAGGGCCAAGCGATCGGTATTAAGAAGAAGACACGAAAGTAAGTTCGCTGTCTAAGACGTTGTTTGCTGGTGTAGAGTGTGCACCAGTGTTCTTAAGTGTTAATTTTAGGAGTAAGGCATGCCTGCCAAGCAGCAGCAGAAGGGTGGCACTTCGAGCGCAGCACGCCGTCAGCGTGGAAAGCGCCGCGAACGGAAGAATGTGCCGCGCGGACAGGCTCATATTCAGAGCACCTTTAACAATATTATTGTAACAATTACCGACCCCCAGGGTGGCGTTATTTGTTGGTCCAGCGCGGGTCAGGCTGGTTTCAAAGGGTCGCGCAAGAGTTCTCCGTATGCAGCCCAGGTGACAGCTGAAACCGCTGCTCGCCGCGCTCAAGAGAACGGGATGCGCTCGGTTGAGGTCTTTGTTAAAGGGCCGGGTTCGGGTCGCGAAGCGGCTATCCGCTCGCTGCACAATGCTGGCCTGCAGGTTGTAGCGATCACTGACGTGACGCCCATCCCGCACAACGGTTGTCGCCCACCCAAGCGCCGCCGCGTCTAAGACGTGTGTGACGCTCACTGTGGAAGAGGAAGCTCTTCGCACGCGATGAGTGCCTTGACATGACCGTAGCTACCTGTGGGTGTTAGCTACAGCGAATAGTGCAGTGAGACTGATTTCAGGAGGATAGATCGCCCATGGCTCGTTATCATGGTCCGGTTGGTAAAGTCAGCCGGCGTCTTGGATTAGGAATTACGGAGAAGGGTCAGCGCATCTTGAACAAGCGCCCCTTCCCTCCCGGAGAACATGGCCCCTCGGCACGCCGCCGCCAGGTCTCTGAGTATGGCTTGCAGTGGCTCGAGAAGCAGAAGGCACGCTATATCTATGGCTTGCTAGAGCGCCAGTTCGTGCGCGTATTCGAAAAAGCAGAGCGTATGGTTGGCGTAACGGGTGAAAACCTGTTTATGCTGCTGGAGCGCCGCTTAGACAATGTTGTATATCGTTTGGGCTTGGCCGAGACCCGTGCTCAGGCTCGTCAGATTGTAAACCACGGTCATATCACTGTTAATGGTCGCAAGACCAATATCCCCTCCTTCACCGTGAAGGTTGGCGAAGTGATTGCTGTTCGTCCAGAAAGCCGCCGCCGCACCTATTTCAAGAACTTGGCAGAAAACGGTGAACTCGGCAAGCGACGTGTGCCGGAGTGGTTGCGTCTCGATGCTGCGAATATGTCGGGCCAGGTTGTAGCTCTGCCGCGCCGTGAGGATGCAGAGCAAGGCATCGACGAGCAGCTTATCGTTGAGTTCTACAGCCGCTAATTGGGTTTACGATTTACGATTGTAAGTCGGCGATTGGGCCTTTGGCTAGTGCTGCTAGAATCGTAAATCGTAAATTGTTTCATCGTACATCAGGTATGTAAGGAGGCGATCTGTGTTAGACATCGCCATGCCCAAGATCGAGGTAGTACAAGCGGCTGAAAACTACGGTCGGTTTAAGATCGAGCCGCTTGACCAGGGCTACGGGCATACGCTCGGTAATGCTCTGCGGCGTGTGTTGTTGTCATCGATACCTGGTGCAGCTATTACGCGTATTAAGATCGATGGCGTATTTCATGAATTTTCGACAATCACGGGCGTAAAAGAAGACGTTACCGAGATTGTGTTGAATATTAAGGGTATTCGGTTACGTTCGTATGCCGAGCGCCCTATGAAGATGTTGCTTTCGCGTCGCGGCCCGGGCATTGTCCGTGCAAGCGATATCGATGCGCCTAGCAATGTCGAGATCGTCAATCCCGAACACTACATCTGTACGCTTGACAACGATCAGGCGCGTTTAGAGATCGAATTGACGGTCGAGCGTGGTCATGGCTACGCTCCCGCGGATCAGCGTGATCCGCTTCCGATCGGAGAGATTCCTGTCGATGCGATCTTCACGCCGGTTCCGAAAGTAAACTATATCGTTGAAAACACACGTATTGGTCAAGCAACCGACTTTGACCGCTTGATTCTCGAAATCTGGACAGATGGAACTGTAAAGCCCGGCGATGCCCTGAGTCACGCTGCCCAAATTTTGGTGCAGTACAGCCAGACCATTGCGGACTTCAATCGTTTGACAACCGAACAGGAACCCCAAACGGTGGAGCGTGGTCTTACAATTCCGGCAGATATCTACGAGACTCCCATTGAGGACTTGGATCTTTCGACCCGCACGTATAACTGTCTCAAACGAGCAGATATTACCAAGGTCGGCCAAGTGCTGCAGATGGAGGAAAAGGAGCTCTTGTCGGTCCGTAACCTGGGTCAGAAGTCGATGGAAGAGATCCGCGATCGTCTGATCGAACGGGGCTATATCCCCAAGGGTGATGCGGGCGCTAACGCTCCAGCTATTGCGACGATCGGCATGTCGAATAACAGCGACGGCGCATAAGCTCGCAACAGTCGAGGTTTGATCGGGATCGTAGGTGCACATGGCTGCTTTGGCAGGCTGCACCTGATTTGCCGTGTATCTTAGCGGCAAAGAGATTCACGATTACTGATAATTAGTATTGTTCAGAGCGGTACTCGCCGGTAGCTAGGGAAGCGATCGAGCTACCCGAGTATCGCCTGTTGTCAAACTTTGGAGGCTCTGCATGCGACACGGTAAGGTTGGCAAGACGCTCAACCGCTACCCCGATCACCGCAAAGCACTTTTGCGGAATCTGATGATCGAGTTGATTGAACATCGACGTATTCAGACTACGATCGCGAAGGCCAAGGCGGTTCAGCCGGAGATCGAGCGTTTGATGGCGATCGCTCGTGAGGATACTCCTCATGCGCGCAAGTTGGCTCTGTCGAAGCTCGACAGCAAGAAGGCGATGCGTCTGCTCTTTACGTTTGCTCCCTCGGAATATGGGTCGCGTAAGGGCGGTTATACCCGCATTACCAAGCTTGGTCCACGCCAGGGCGATGCCGCTGAAATGGCATTGATCGAACTGGTCTAGTACAGGTTCTATGCGTAATATTGCCGTGCGAATTGCCTACGATGGGACGAACTTTGTTGGATCGCAATGGCAAACTCACGGTCGGACAATACAAGGCGAGTTAGAAAAGGCTTGGGAAGCGCTAACCAAGGAACAGCGACGTTTTGTGTTAGCGGGTCGAACAGATGCGGGAGTACATGCGCTTGGCCAATGTGCCAATGTGCGAACCGATAGCCAGTTGCCAGTCGCAACTATCCATCGTGCTCTGAATGCACTCGGCCCACGTGACATACGCGTGCTTGATGTTTGGGAGGCACCTGAGTCCTTTCATGCGCGTTTCAGTGCGACGCGTCGAGACTATCGTTATTTGATCGATACATCGCTAGTTGCACTGCCGTTCTTGCGTCACCAAGTGGTTCACGTCCCCGGCCAGTTGGATATCGATGCAATGAAGCAGGCACTGGCGGTGCTGGTGGGCGAGCATGATTTCGCTGCCTTCGCCGGCGCTGGCCCGTCCGATGGCTCGACTATACGCCGTTGCTTTTGGGCAAGCTGTGAGACAGTCGAGTGCTTTGGGCGAACACTGATAGCGATCGATCTGGCAGCGAATGCGTTTTTGCGCCATATGGTACGTAACATTGTGGGAACGGTGTTGCTCGTGGGCCAAAAACGAATGCCTTTGGACGGGTTTTTACAAGTGCTTGAGAGCAGGGATCGGAAACAGGCTGGCCCGACGGCGCCCGCCCATGGATTGTATCTGGTTTCGGTTGTGTATCCTGGGTTGGGTGATGACTCGTCGCCAGCGGTACCTGTCGAACACATACGCACAGGATAAAAAAATATGAAGACTTATTCGCAAAAAGCATCTGAGGTGCAACGCGACTGGTATATTATCGATGCCAGCGGTCAGACCCTTGGACGCCTTTCTACGCAGATCGCAACGCTTCTGCGTGGCAAGCATAAACCAACCTATACGCCGTCCATCGACGGTGGTGATTTTGTGATCGTTATCAATATGGAAAAGATCCGCGTGAGCGGTAAGAAGGCTGACCAGAAGGTCTACTATCGTCACACCGGCTATCCGGGCGGTCTGCGCGAGACTTCTTACCGTATGATGATGGCTAAGAAGCCTGAGTACATCTTGCGACACGCGGTTAAAGGCATGCTGCCGAAGGGTCGCTTGGGTCGCCGCCTGCTCACGAAGCTTCGCATTTATACCGGTAATTCGCACCCGCATACGGCTCAGCAGCCGAAGCTGTATTCGCCGCGGCCTCGTGGCTAGGAGAACGACATGACTGAGAAGCGCTACTATCAAGGAACAGGTCGCCGCAAGACGGCGGTGGCGCGTGTGCGCCTCTTCCCTGGCAACGGCGAGTTTTTCGTAAATGGCAAGCGCCCGGAAGACTACTTCGGCCCCCGCGAGGCGCTGCAGCGTGAACTGCGCCGCCCGCTGGAACTGACCGATACGCTTTCGAGCTTCAATGTATTGGTGAAGGTGCGCGGTGGTGGTGTATCCGGCCAGGCTGGTGCAGTACGCCACGGTATCGCTCGCGCGCTGCTGGATTCCAATGCAGAGCTGCGCCCGACTTTGAAGCAGGCTGGTCTGTTGACCCGCGACGCTCGCGAGAAGGAGCGAAAGAAAGTCGGTCTGCGCCGCGCTCGCCGCGCCAAGCAGTTTACGAAGCGTTAGTTCTTCTTACTGCTTCGCCCAAGATCGATATCGGCAACTGCCCTCTTTTAGCGAAGAGAGGCAGTTGTTTTTTTATGCCTGTTTGCGGGGTGATGGCAAAAACGAACAGTTATACGCCCCTTTCTCGTGTTTTTGTTTCTTTAGGTTGTGCGGTCTAGCGAGGTGCTTCACGTTGGCCACGAGCGCTTCGTTACGATGGACGGGTGAGCTGTTGATAGCCGAAGGCGGACGCGGTTAGGATCTTTTTGTTCGGTTAAGACGCTTCCGCCTAAAGGCTAGAAAGGATTTCAGCACGAAGGTATAGAGTCCAGAGGGATTTCGAGTTCTGGGTTTTGTAAACCCTTCGATAGGCTTAAGAAGCGTTGTCGAAACACAGTTAACAATGAGTTTGGGCTTTATTGCGTGATCCTGCTTTTCAGGCTACAATCCAAGTACGGGTTCCATAAGGTCAAAGTAGACACCGTGGGGTATGTATGCGGGTTGTGGCTATGATCATGGCTGGCGGTGAAGGCACGCGCCTTTCAGTGTTGTCTGAGAAGCGTGCGAAACCGTCGGTCCCTTTCGCAGGAAAGTTCCGCATTATCGACTTTACACTTTCGAACTGCGTGAACTCAGGGATCTTCGATGTGGCCGTACTGACGCAGTATCGTCCGCATTCTTTAAATGACCATATCGGGATTGGTAAGCCATGGGACTTAGACCGTTCGAAGGGTGGCGTGCGTTTGTTGCAGCCCTATCAAGGCCGCCACGATGAGAGCTGGTATAAGGGCACCGCTGATGCAATCTATCAAAACATCGCCTATATTCGCGAGCGGCGTGCCGACTTGGTGCTTGTTTTGGGCGGCGATCACATCTACAAGATGGATTACAGCCGCATGATCGAGTTTCACCAACGCAACCGCGCCGATCTGACGGTGGCGGTAATGCATGTGCCGCTTGAAGAGACCGATCGTTTTGGCATTATGACCACCGACGATCAGATGCGCGTGACAGAGTTTACCGAGAAGCCCAAAGCGCGCGATAAGGGCACTTTGGCCTCGATGGGCATCTATGTCTTTTCGGCCGATGTGCTGTTGAAGCGCTTGGGCGAGGGAGACGCCAACAATCCTCGTATCGACTTCGGTAAACACGTTATTCCCGCTATGATCTCGCAGGATCGCGTGTTCGCCTACCCGTTTGAAGGCTATTGGGTCGATGTAGGAACGATTCAGTCGTATTGGGAGACCAGTCTCGACCTGCTCGATCCGAACTGCAAGCTGAATCTCTTTGATCCCAACTGGGTGATTCGCACACGCAGCGAAGAGCGTCCTCCTGCCAAGCTCGGCCCACAGGCGCGCGTCAGTCGCAGTATGTTGTGCAATGGCGATATTGTGCGTGGCACAGTCATCAATTCGGTGCTTTCGCCGGGTGTTTATGTGTCGCCGGGCGCTGTGGTGCGCGATAGCATTGTGATGAACGATACCTGGATCGGCCCGGGCGCGGTGCTCGATAAAGTGATCGTCGATAAGCAGGTGATCATCGGGGCAGGCGCGCACGTTGGCTATGGCGACGATTACGATGTGGTCAATAAGCTCCAGCCAGACAAGCTGACGACGGGTATTACGGTGGTTGGTAAGGGGGCACATATTCCGCCATCAATACGAATAGGGCGTAATGTGGTGATCAATGCCGACCGCGATGTTGAAGATTTTCCACAGGGTGAGGTCGCGAGCGGCGAGACGATTTAGCTTGCTTGTGCCTGCTGTTGGTGAGGATTGATATGCTGCGAACACTGGCATTGATACTTGCGGGCGGCGATAGCCCGGCCTTGAGTGTGCTCACTGCCGAGCGCACAGAAGCTGCGGTTTCGTTTGCGGGCAAGTTTCGAATTATCGACTTTACGCTTTCGAACTGCGTCAATAGCGACATCTACAATGTAGGTGTGTTAACGCAGTACCGTCCACAATCGTTGCACAACCACATCGGTATCGGCAAACCCTGGGATCTCGACCGCTCGCAGGGCGGTGTGCGCTTGTTGCACCCCTCGCCCACGCCCGAAGGCGGCGGTTGGCAGCGCGGCACGGCTGACGCTGTGCGCTACAATCTCGACTTCATCGAAGAGCAGAATGTCGATGCGGTCTTGATTTTGGCGGGCGACCATATTTACAAAATGGATTACCGCCCCTTGTTGCGCCTGCACGAACAGAGCGACGCTGACCTGACTTTGGCGGTGCATAGCGTCAGCCAGCACGAGACCTACCGCTATGGCATCGTTTCGGTCGATAGCGACGGTGTAGTGACCCGTTTCGACGAGAAGCCTCGACGCAGCCTCAGTACGCTGGCCTCGATGGGCATCTATGTCTTTCGCAAAAGCTATCTGATCGACGTGCTCTCGCGAGGCAATGAGGCCATCTTTGGGCGCGATCTGCTGCCTCGCCTAATCCGCGAGACTCGCACGATGTCGTACACCTTCCAGGGCTATTGGGCCGACGTAGGAACGGTGCAAGCCTATTACGAGGCCAATATGGCACTGTTGGCCGAAACGCCCGCCCTCGACCTGTATGATCCCGAGTGGGTCATTCACACGCAAAGCAGCGAGCGCCCCGCTGTGCAGATCGGCGAAGAGGCGCGCGTCGATGGCAATCTGCTCTGCGATGGCTGTCGTATCGAGGGCCACGTTGTTCGCTCGGTGATCTCGCCCGGAGTGGTGGTTGCGCCCGGCGCCGTGGTGCGCGATTCGATTATTATGAACGATACCTACATCGGCCCGAATGCAGTGGTCGATCGCTGTATCGTCGATCAAGATGTGAAGATCGGTGAAGGCGCGCTCTTGGGCGATGGCGACGATAACACGCCCAATATCGAGGCGCCCGACCGTCTGAACACTGGCCTGACCTTAGTTGGCGCGCGCGCTGTTGTGCCGGCCAATCTGCGGGTCGGACGAAACGTAGTTATTCGACCGCGAACAACAGAAGCGGCTTATGGAAAAGAAAAGGTAGTAGAGAGCGGTAGCACGCTCTAGGCATATGAGACAGAAGGCATCACGACAACAATCAAGCAAATCGGCACTTAAGGAGATCGTTCTCCCCAATTCGCTCAAGACCAGGTTGGCACAGGGCCACCCTTGGGTCTATGCAGACCATATTCGCGAAGATCCGAGCTTGCGTTCGGGCGATTGGGTACAGTTGCGCTGCGGAGGCTGGCGCGGCATAGGCTTGTGGGATTCGCGCAGCCCGATCGCCCTGCGGGTCTTTTCGCAGAGCGAACAGCCCAACCCGGCGTGGGTGCGGCGACGAGTCGAGGCGGCTTGGCAGGCGCGCGAGATCGTGCGCAGCCAGCAAGATACCAACGCCTATCGCTGGATCTATGGAGAGAGCGATGGTTTGCCCGGCGTGGTCGTCGATCTGTACGGCGATTATGCGGTGATTCAGACCTACGCCGATAGCTTGGCGGTCGTGGTGCCTTGGGTCGTCGATGCCCTCAAAGCTACGACATCGCTGCGCGGCATTGTCGAGCGCGTGCGCAGCACCAACGAGGAGGAGGGCGAGCGGGTGCGCCTGCGCTGGGGCCAGATGCCGCCGGCCGATCTGAAGGTGCGCGAGCATGGCCTGCAGTTTGTGGCCAACCTGTTCGACGGCCAAAAGACCGGTCTCTTCCTCGATCATCGCGAGAATCGCAACTATATTCGCCAGCGGGCCAAGGGCCTAACGGTCTTGAACTGTTTCGCCTACAGCGGGGCCTTTTCGGTCTACGCTGGTATGGGCGGCGCAAAACACGTTACAAGCTGCGATATCGCGCCGGGCGCGATGAAGGATGCCGAGCAGAATTGGCGCTTGAACGGGCTCGACCCCAAACGCCACGAGATCGTGGTGGCCGACTGCTTCGAGCTGCTTTCGCGCTACGCCTCCGAGGGGCGCAACTTCGACTTGATCATTCTCGACCCGCCCAGCTTTGCGCGTTCGAAGCAGAATATGTACGCCGCCATGCGGGCCTATACGCGCCTCAACACGCTGGCTTTGCGCTGTCTGAAGCCGGGCGGCTGGCTGGCGAGCGCGAGCTGTACCAGTCAAGTCTCGCCCGAAAACTTCCGCGAGATTCTGGCCCAGGCTGCGGCCGATGCCCATAAACGCTTGCTGATTCAGCACGATGCTGCCCACGCGCCCGATCATCCGGTCGCCGCGCACTTCCCCGAAGGGCGCTATCTGAAGTTCATCTACGCGGCTGTGCAAGAGCTGCCCTAGGGCGCTCATTAGCGCTGCTTGCGATGCTCGATCTGGCTTCTGCTAGGTCGAGCATTTTTATTGGCCTTGCCGTTCTGCTCTGCCGAAGGCCAAAGAGAAAGTAATCAACCGGATTTGGTATCAGGTTATAACTTTGGCTCTTGGCGGCGAGTTCTCTACCTTCTATTCGATCCTTGGCGCGTCCGCCTACGGCTACCAACAGCCTGCCCACCCAGTCGACGTGCTAGCTGTGTGCGCAGCGATCGCCTTGAAACTCAAGGCCACAACGCAGTATACTCGCCGTTTTCTGCGATGATAATCGTCGCCTTCAACACAGCGATGTCAGCCATGTGCCCCACAGTGCAGCGGATTGGTTAGCATTTTGTTGAACCCCACGTGTAAGGTACATGACTATTTCTACAGAGATTGCTACAACGCCAGTTTGCTAGATGAGATTTCAAACATTGAAGCGCAAGTTCTCGTACAACACTTTGCGTTTTTTTAAACCAGCTTGCTAATTTACTTGTTTGACAGCGAATAAATGGCTCGTAAAGAAGGTTAATTCCTAAGAAGGATAGCACCTGCAGCAGCAGATAAACGTATGGATCTCCGTTTTAAGCGACGCTTTTGTTCTGAACAAGCCGTCATATATGACAAAAATGTCATAATTCACTAGCTTATTTTCTATTCAGGGAAACTATAGCTGATTAGAAAGGCATAGAACAATTTTTGCCTGGTTTGTGAAAGATAAAAGAAGATTTATCTGAAAGGACTTCTCTAGAGCTGCTTAGGGTTATATCCTGTCTCTAAGGGCATAAAATTCCTAACGCTTTGTTAGCCAGAAAAAGCAAGGCGTATAAGCTAAAAATTATGGCATAACAGTTGCTTACAAAAAATGATATACGTAATAACGAAACCGTCATCTCTTTGTACAGCGACAGCTCCTCAAGGAAACCTTTTGAGGCTTAAACCGTCATCCTTCCATATTTCGTTATCTAAAATCCTTCATAAAAAATAAGAACTTTTGGGACTTTTCGTAACTAATAGAGTATAAGGATAAATTTGAAATTACTAACTCAGAGCAAGGGGAAACTCGTTTGCTGTTAGGCCCTTAGAGTAAGCGCGCATTTGTGCTAGTAGTGCCTAGCATTTTGTTCGGAAATACCAGCGCCGCTCGTTATGGCTTTTAAAAATAATCATAACGATGATTAGCTGCGAAGTCTGCGTAACTTTTTGCTTATCTTTTGAGTTCTACTAAGTATGATCCTATGCTTATGCTGTGTCAGTAAGTTCTTACTTTCTGCTGCAACTATCCAACCGAGTGGCTGAATAGTTGCAAATGGACCGGGAGAATAAGCTACTGATGCCTGATTAGGAGAGATGCTATGCATATTTTAGTTGCTGACGATGATATCCCTAGCGTAAAACTAACTTCGTTCGTGTTGGAGGAAGCTGGCTATCGAGTCTGCAAAGCGTACGATGCTCAGACGACACTTCAGTCGTTAGAGCAACACAACCCAGATCTCATCCTGTTAGATGTCATGATGCCCAAGAGCAGCGGTTTCGATATCTGCAAGCAGATCCGTCGAACCTCTGATGTGCCGATTATTTTCCTCTCGGGTCGTTCCCAATTGCAAGATCGTGTTACCGGCTTACAAATCGGTGGCGACGACTATCTCGTTAAGCCCTACGAACCTTCGGAGCTTCTAGCACGCGTTGAAGCGGTTTTACGGCGGCGCAATAGCGATATGCTGAACCCTTCGTCGCGCTTGAGCCAGGGCGACTTGACGCTTGATCCTGTCGAGCATAAGGTGATTTGTAACGATGGCCGAACGATTGAACTCACCCCTCTCGAATTCCGTTTGCTTTACTATCTGATGAAGAATGCTGGTCGTATCCTCAATACCAGCCAGATTTTAAGCAAGGTCTGGGGTTACGACTACGAGGGAGAGAGCAATCTGGTAGCTGTCTATATTCGCCGTCTGCGCACCAAGATCGAGGCAGATCCTGAACATCCCCAGCATGTGATCACCGTTCGAAACTTAGGCTATAAGTTCGAAGCTTGATCTGCTTGCGGGTCGGACTGCCATTAAACAGCAGACTTCTGCCAAGGCCTTTTTGGGGGTTAAGAAATAGATCGAACTTGTATGTGCCTTTGCGGCTCGGCGAGTGTATACAAAGGCACTATATAGCTCCTGGCTAGCATCGTTTAGCGATACTAGGCTAGGTTGGAGGGTTGGAATAGGCGAGTCTTAACTAGCGCTAGCCTTACTGTTGCGTGCAAGTGGTTGAGAGCTTGATAGGGATATTCATTGTTCCCTTCCTATTTCGTACATTTTTCTTCACTCCCTTAAAGCTCTCAGCAAGTTTCTGCAAACCATCGATGCGAGCGCATGGACTGCAATGATAGCGAACATACTGGCAGTATTGCTTATTAGTTGCATAGGAATAGGTGGCGTATTGATTTGGACAAATATTCGGCAGCAAAAAAAACAAGCCCGGATTGTGGCCCAACTTCAGGCAGAACAACGCGCTTACCAAGAACAAATTGCGGAGCTGAATAGCATCACCAACGATTTACGCGCGCATATTCGTTCGCAACAGGCTTTGGAAGAGAGCTTAAGGGCTATAACTGGCTCGTTACGGTTAAACGATGTTTTGCGCCAGATCCTCGACAGTATGGCGCAGATGTTGGGTCCAGAACGGGTGGATGCTGCTGCGGTCTCCTTGCGGAATGGCGATCGTTACACAAACCAAGTTCTCGTGTTAGACGACGGTTTAGGGGAAGGTTGGGTCGAGCATCTGGCTCAACCGGTGTGTGAAGCTCGCGGCATGTTATTGCTTGATCATCATACCATTGCTGAGTTATGGCCCAATTTGCACGCTCTCAATCTCAAAAATGTCATCGCTCTGCCATTGCTCGATGAAGATGGTCAAGTTATGGGTTCGCTGAGCGCGGTAAGTACCAAAAAGCATGCCTTCTCTTCAGCCGACGGTCGGCATCTCAATGCCTTTGCGATTCAAGCGCGTGTTGCGATACGTAACGCCGAATTACACTCTCAGGTGCGTAGCCAATGGGCCATGCTCGAGGCAGTGTTGCACGATCTTGGCGAAGGTTTGGTGATCTATGATGCCCAGGCTGGCACGGTGTGGACCAACCCTGTGGCCGAACGTTATTTGTCCAAGGAAGCCGATGGCGACAACCAACTGCGACAAGAGCTCGAAAAGTTGGTGGCCGACGTGCGCAATGGAGATCGACAGACTCTGATGCGTGAACTGCATGGCGCTCCGGTCGAAGGTCAAGACCAACCGGTGTATCACGCGATCGCCTCACGCGTGCGCGTCAATGAGAATGCCATCAGCCATGTGGCGGTTGTGTTGCACGATATAACCCGTGCTAAAGCTGATGAACGTGATCGAGCACGTTTTATTTCGATGGTGTCGCATGAATTGCGCAACCCGTTGCACACCCTCAATGGTTTTCTGAACGTCGTGCTTCAAGGGCGTGCGGGGGAGCTTAATCCTGTTCAGCAGGATTTCTTGAAAACAGCCGAAGAGCAGGTCGCAAAATTACAAGGGCGTATTAACGAGTTACTTGATTTTAATAGACTTGAAGCGGGCCGTATGCGTCTCGAATTTGAGTTGGCTAGTTTATCTGCTATTGCTGCTACCACTGTAACACCACTCGCATTGCAAGCAGAACAGGCCCGGGTCGAATTAATCAATAATATTCCAGATGATTTACCAGAATTGTATATGGATAGCGCTCGGATCGGTCAAGTGCTGACCAATTTGATCGAGAATGCCATTAAGGCAACAGCTCCGGGCGGCTCGATCCATCTGAGCTCATCGGTGAAAGATGACCAGATTGAGGTGCTTGTGCGCGATACCGGTGTCGGTATCGATGAAGAAGAGTGCAAGCACATTTTTGAACCCTTCTACAGTAGTCGATCACGATCACGTTTTGGCGAGCATCTTGGTCTCGGTTTAGCGATTTGTCAACAGATTGTCCAAGGCCATAAGGGCCGAATTTGGGTCGAAAGCAAGCAACACGAAGGCAGCACTTTTGGTTTTTCCTTACCACTCAATGAGCGGGGCGAGGTGAAAGCTCGCGAAGTGGCAGGCTCTGATTAAGCTGAGAGCCAGTGCTAAAAGTGGAGCGTAGCTTTTGAGAGAGATGAGCGGTCAATGAGTGCCGCTCATCTTTGTTCCTTGTGCAAGAGTAAGCTGCTATGCGGTTGAGCGCGCTGGTTTGCGGGCGACCCATACCCAGCGTTGGCTGCGGGCTGTAGGGCTTTGAAGTGTAAAGGAATCGTAGATCGCTTCAACGATCAGCCCAGCTTCTTCGAGCAGTTGTTTGACCAGTTCAAGCGAATAAGCGCGCTCGATATGGACTTCATCGAAGCGCTCGTAGCCTTCTTCGTCGTTGCCTAGAAAGCCTGTGAGGACCAAGGTTGAGGTTTCGCGGTTAGGATCGAAATAACTCTGGCTGATTTGAATATAACCCGGATGCTCTTGAACATCATATTCGCCCCAGTCGAATTCGAGAAAATGGCGCGTGTTCATATCGCCGACGAACAGGCCATTTGGTGCGAGCGCCCAAGCTATCCCCGCGAAACAGCTGGCTAACTCTTCGGGTGTAAGCAAGTAGTTGAGGCTGTCGTAGACGCAGGTTGCCAGATCGAAGCTAGCGGCTTGGAGGCTTTGGCAGACAGAGGTGGGAATGTCGCGCATATCACCTTCGACCAGAGCGATGCTTCCCTCTTCGATGTAGCGCTGGCATTTGGCGCGAGCTTGCGCAAGCATGGCCGCAGAAGCATCGAGGCCGGTGACCTGCCAGCCCTCGTCGGCAAGCAGCAGAGCGAGGGTTCCAGTGCCGCAGGCGATGTCGAGAGCGCGTTTGCCTTCAACCGGGTGATGTTCAAGGATATTGCGGAGATAGGGATGCATCAGCAGTGAGAAGCGGATCTGACCCACTCCATCATACAGTTGAGCATAGGTCTCATAAATCGACATACGAGCGTCTTTCTAGTTATACCAAAGCCGTTTAATCACTTCAGCACTCTGGCGACTTGGTCTCTTCCCCAAAGAGGGCTGCTAGCGCGTCCGCCTACGGCTACCAACAGCTCGCCCGTAAGCACAGTGTTGTAGCTGTGTGCCGAGAGACCGCGCCACACTACAACGATTCAAGCGGACTTTGTATCAGATCAGGCTTCTTCTAGGCTCGTTTTGCAACAGAAGCCTTTTTTGTCACAGCCGTAAGAGCGCTTGTGAGCACTGCCCACAAGCGGAAGGAACTTCTCAACTGTTGTGCATGCTTAGTCTGGGAACAGTTCATCTACATCTTGTTGAGCGCGGCGGCGAGAGACCGGCCCGACTTCAACCATGCCCATAGCTCGATAGAAATCGGCATCGTAGGGTCGGGTGCGCACAACTACAGGCATAGGCACGGCATGGCCGAGCACCATGGCTTGCTGGCGCGTATCGAGGCTCGCTAGAACGGTCTTTAGGCCGCTTGCGCCACTTACGCCGGTGAAGACAGCCTCGATGTCTTTGTCGTCGTTGAGGAGAGCCGTGATGCGCGAACCGAGCTGGCTCATCACCTCGTTATCGAGCGAGGCTGGACGTTGGTCGACGACCAGCAAGGTGACGTTGTATTTGCGCATCTCGCGGGCGATAGTGCCGAAGATGGTTTGGCGCGCGGTTTGAGGGTTGAGGAATTTGTGGGCTTCCTCAATGGTGATCATCAACTGGCGCGGTTTATCGGCGGCGTTTTTGCTGCTTAAAAAGAGTTCGGTTTGCTCAACCCAGCGGCGGTGAATGCGGCGCGTAATGATATTGGCGACCAACATATAGGCCAGCGGCTTACTGTGCTTGCCGAATTCGAGCACGACATGTTTGCCAGCCGCCAGATGATTGATCATGCGATCGATGGCGGAGTTGGTGCCTTGGGCTTTGACAAATTCTTGCCTTGCGACTTGTTCGAGTTTGCGCTTGAGGGCGCTGAGCGCACCCGCATGAGCGCCGCTGCTTTCGGCGAACTCGCGCAGCCTATCGCTGTCCATATCCAACAGCTCTCTTAACCAGTCTTTTTTGAAACGGTCGAAGAGAATGTAGGATGACTCGGCGGCGGTGCTGCTAAGGTTCAGCTCTTCTTGCAGCAGCATCACATCGTCGACTTCGATCTGGTCGAGGCCGATCACGATCTCTTCGTCGATGGCGACTTTGCGCCGCCGCGAGGAGGCAGCGTCGATCGAATAGATCAAGACATCGCTGCCAAAGAGCTGGCGCAAGCCTTTGACGAAGCTGCCATCTTCTGAAGTCGCTTCCCAGCCGTATTCGCTGTGCATGTCGAAGATCAGGTTGCTAGCGACATCAGCGTGGATGACGCCGCTCAGCATAAGGCGTGTTAGGAAGCTTTTACCAGTACCGCTTTTGCCGAAAATGCCGTTGCTACGCTCAACAAAGCGCTTGAGGTCGATACAGACCGGCACATCCATATCGAGCGGGCGACCGATTTCGAAGTTGCTGCCACCCTCGGCGCCGAAGACGCGCTTGAAGTCGCTTTCGTCGGCGTTTAACACAGGTGAAAAGTGGCGCGGCACCGATTTGACCGGGCGCATGCCGTCTTCATCTTTAGGCAACATTAACATTGGCTTGACGGCTACGTTACCATAGGTAGACGTCCCTGCTAGCACCGCGTGGAAAAATGAATCGGTCGCGGGAGGGTTGGTGAGGATCTTCTGATTGGTGGCTTCTAGGGTGACATCTGTCACCATCGAGAAGAATTCATGTTTCTCACCTTGAACAACAACAAATTTCCCGACTCGTACATCTTCAATGCTTTCATGTGCTTCGAGGCGCGCAGTTAAGCCACCGTTGAGTGAGCCACTAACAATAACACCAATTTTTGTGCGTGAGGGTGAAAACATGGGAGCTCCGCTGATTAGACCTACTGTTTGGCTATCTATTTAGCACACTATATCATCCCTGCCCGATGCGTCAAGAATGATCTCGCCATTCGTTTATATTTACCCGGCTACTGAAGGAGGAAGACTGTCACATGAGCTACGTGGATACGTGGAGCAAGACAGGAGCGACTAGGTACGGAATGGTGATAGAGCCGTAAAGGATCGATATAAGCCATTATAATAGCCAATTAGATAGTATGTCACACCACATTCTTGTCGCTGAAGATGATCCATTTGTGCTCGATGTGTTGGTTCGAGCTCTACAGCGTATTAAACCCGCAGCGAGCATTACAGCTGTTATGAACGGCCTGGACGCACTTCAGCGCTTTGAGACAACCGAGTTTGACCTTGTGATTAGCGATCATCGTATGCCTCGTATGAGCGGTTTAGATCTGCTGCTTGCTATTCGCAAAGTATCGAAGGTGCCCTTTATTATGCTTTCGGCTGATAGTACAGTTGAAGAGCTCGCTCAACACGAGGGCGTGACGCTTTTTTTGGGTAAACCGATCAGTTTAGAGATTTTGCGCCCAGCTGTATTACAATTGTTGCCGGATTAGACCGCGTTACTACATATGAACCTATGAGTTACACGATTCAGCTACCTGTATTTGAAGGACCGCTTGATCTCTTATTGCGTTTAATCGAACGGGCCGAGCTTGAGATTACCAGTATTGCTGTTGCCCAAGTTGCTGATCAATATTTAGCCCATGTTCGCCAGATGGAAGCGCCCGAACCGCGCGCTTTGTCGGAATTTTTGGTCTTGGCCGCACGCCTGATTTTGATTAAGTCGCGCGCGCTCTTGCCGAAAGCGCCCTCAGTCACCCAAGCTGCCGATCCGAGCCCTGATATGTTGGCCGAAGAGCTGGCCGAGCAGTTGCGCGTTTATCAGCGCCTCAAGCAAGCTGCCGAGCTGTTTCGGGCTTGGGAAAGCGAGGGCCGTCGTGTGTTCTCTCGTAGCGCGCCGCCGCCCGAGCTGCCTAGCTTAGAGGTTGAGCCGATTCGGTTGAGCCTGCGCGATATGTTACGCGCGATCGAACGCCGTATGCGCTTGCTGAACGCTTCGGAGTTCCAAAACGAAACGCTCGTGCTTGAACCTCGCCTCTCAGTTCGCGAAGCCGCCGAACGGATTCGCTCGCGACTTGAGCGCCAGCAATGGTTTACCTTCACCGATCTCCTCTCACTTAATTGCACTCGTCAAGAAGTGATCGTCTATTTATGGGCCATTTTGGAACTCTTAAAGCGCCAAGTGGTTCAAGTCGAGCAGACCACGCTTTTTGGAGAAGTGAGTGTTGGACGTGGATCGGCTTGGCAGGCAGAGATCGAGGAGCTTGAAGAATAATTTGTTTGTAGAATACGCTATACAACCGATATCAATCGTGCTATCCTGAGATACTATCTATACCAGTTAGCAAATGCGTTTGTATCGTTGGTGGTGGGGGCGGCCTCGTGACACAGACAGATACACCCCTTTGCGGCGGGCGGGCCGTTGGTAGCCGTAGGCGGACGCGCTAAGCGCCTTTTTTTGGGCGAGAGAACAAGCCGCCAGAGTGCTAAACGCATCACGTGGTATAACGGGTTTTTGTGGCTCTTTTGATGTGAAGAGAGTACAAAGAGGCTCAATGGTATAATTGATTGAAATGGAGAGAGCCTCAGCGCGAAGCTCATGTATGTGTAGCCGACGTTTAGACATTGTATCGACGCTTGTACGCTAGCACACACGCGCCTGCGATTGTTGTTCGGTTCGATCGTGTGAGCTTTCTCGATACGTAGTCGAACGGAACAGGGTTATCTTTCTGTTTCCAGACTTTAGAGTATGGCTATTCTCAAAAAACGAGTTATGAGCTTGTGCCTATGAGCCATTCGCAACCAAAAGTTCCTCTCATTTCTGCCGATCTCGTGCGAACACTTCCTCTGGGCGACCTACTTTCGATTGGAACACAGTTTACTGGAGACCTGAGCCCAGAGAATCTGCTTCGCGAAATAGTTGAAGTTATTCATCAGACCTTGGGTTATCCGCAGGTCTATGTACGTTTGCGCGACGCCGACACCGATGTGTTGCTGGCTCACGCCTTTGCGGGAGTTACGAGCGAACTGGAAGCGCGCTTGCGCGAGCGCCCGATCGCTCCAGCACTCTATCAAGCCTTGTTGCATCCTCAGTATCGTCTTGGCGAATCGTTCTTAATTCCTCCTACCTGTAGCGAAGAATTTGATGCCGAGCCGGGTATTGCAGAACAGCGCGCCATCGCTCAACGCGGCGGCAAAACGTCTGGTCTGCTGCTGGTGCCTCTGCGCGGGCGGAGCGACCGGCTCTTGGGCGTGATCTATGTGGCGGCTGCTAACGAGCAGAGCTTTTCGCAGTCGAATCTGCAGATCCTCGAAGCGATCGCGCGCCAAGCTGCGTTGGGTGTTGAGAATGTGCGCTTGGCCGACCGAACCGCGCGCCTGCTCGCTAAAGAGCAGTTACTGGCCGAGCTCGGGCGCGATGTGACGACGACGCTCGATCTCGAGACCATCTTAAAGCGTACTGTCGCTCGGCTTGAAGTCGCTTTTCATGGCCAGGGCGGCTCGATTATACTGCTGAACGATAACAACGAGCTTGAGATTGTGGCTGCTTCTGAGCGGATCGACGCCGAAGCGCGCAGTGTACGTTTAAAGTATGGGGAAGGCATCGCGGGTTGGGTGGTCGAACAGGGCCGCCCTTACCTTTCGAGCGATATCGACGCAGAGACAGTTGTACGCCCTGCTGCGCGCTCGGTTGGTAGTAACAGGCATATACGCTCCTATATCTCGGTTCCGCTGCGCACAGGCGGCCGTGTGATCGGCACCTTGAATGTCGAGCACCCCGAGCCGAACGCCTTTTCGTTTGAAGATGTCGACCTGCTCGAAGCGATCGCTGCCCAGATCGGTGGGCCGATCAGCAGCGCACAGCTTTACGAACGCTCGCAGCGTTTGGCAGCTCAGGTTCAGCGGCGAGCAGAGCAACTGATGGTGCTGAACGGCATCGCTCGCACGGCGACCGCCACGCTCGATCTCGATCACGCTCTGAACAAGATCGTCAATCAGATCCGTGAGGGCTTTGGCTACGATCATGTCGAGCTGTTGTTGCTCAGCGAGGATGGCACTCAACTGGAGTTGGCGGCCCAATCGGGCGGCAAACGTATCTTGCCGCGCGACTACACTCAACACGCTCAGGCTGGCCTTATGGGCCGCACGGTTCGCACGGGCATGACTCAGCGTGTGAACGATGTACGCAACGACCCCGACTTCATCGAGCTCTCGCTGCAAGAGACACGCTCTGAGCTGTGTGTGCCGATCATTGTGGGAGGACGGGTCTTGGGCGTGCTTAACTTGGAATCGCCAGATCCAGACGCCTATTCCGATGAAGATGTCTCGGTGCTAGAAACGACCGCCGATGTGTTGGCGGGCGCTATCGAGAACGCGCGACTCTATCGGCGGGCCCAAGAGGCGGCGGTTTTGGAAGAGCGTAATCGCTTGGCTCGCGATCTGCACGATAGCGTGACTCAGCAGCTCTTTAGCATGACCCTGACCGCTCAGGCCGCGCGCGCTCAGTTGGGCAAAAACATTCAACGCGCCAGCGCGCAGCTCGAACGCATTCAAGAGACTGCGACCGCAGCGCTGGCCGAGATGCGGGCTTTGATCTATCAGCTGCGTCCGCCGGTCTTGACCGATCAAGGCTTGGTGGCGGCTTTGAATCAGCATATCGGGGCTTTGAGCCGACGCGAGGCCATTCGGGCCGAGATGTCGGTGGCGGGCGACGAGCGTTATGCGCGCGGCGCTGAACAGGCGATCTTCCGCATTGTGCAAGAGGCGCTCAACAACGTGGTGAAGCACGCGAATGCGAGCACGGTGAGCGTGACCCTAGAATTTACACCCGAGCTGGTGCGGGTATCGGTGGCCGATAACGGGGTTGGTTTCGATATTCAATCGGTAGAGAGTGGCAAAACCAGTTCAGGACGCCATTTGGGCTTGATCAGTATGCGCGAACGGGCCGCTGAGTTGGGTGGAACGATGGAGCTGCACTCAAGGCCGGGCGGTGGCACAGAGATCGTGGTGCTTGTGCCGCGTAGCGAACGGACTACACGTTAACTAATTGTCGACAGAGGAGGAGAGGTGCATGGATGCGATAACAGTCATGCTGGTAGACGACCATCGTGTGGTTCGTCAAGGCTTGCGCGATTTTCTCGAATTACAGGAAGATATCGAAGTTGTTGGTGAAGCATCGAGCGGCGAAGAGGGTGCGGCTATGGCCAAAGAGCTGCTGCCCGATGTGGTGCTGATGGACTTGGTGATGCCGGGTATGGATGGTGTGGAGACGACGCGCCGCATCAAGGCGGTGAGCCCGAGCAGCCGTGTGATTGTGCTGACCAGCTTTGCCGACGACGATAAAGTCTTTCCGGCCATTAAGGCGGGTGCCATCTCGTACTTGCTCAAAGATATTTCGCCCGAAGAGCTGGCCCACGCTATTCGGGCGGCTCAGCGCAACGAAGCGGTTCTGCACCCCGAGGTGGCAGCCAAGTTGATGCAGGAGTTCTCGACGCCTCATGCAGCTGAAGCGCCTGTCGAGCAGTTGACCGATCGCGAGATGGATGTGCTGCGCCTGATCGCTCGCGGTATGAGCAACAAAGAGATCGCTGACGCTTTGATTATCAGCGAAAAGACAGTGAAGACCCATGTCAGCAATATTTTAAGCAAGCTCCACTTGGCCGACCGAACCCAAGCAGCCATCTACGCTCTGCGCCAACGCTTAGTGCCGATCGACGATAAATAACAGGCTCGCCTTTTGAAACGCAGTTTGTTTACATAACGAATGATCTCTTTTGCTTCACAGAGATTGGATCGGATAAGAAGATGAAATTTGGAGAAAGGGCCGAGTCATTATCGGCTCTTTTTCGTTATAATATTCTCATCACTCAAGCCGATTTTAGTTGTTGTACCGAATCAAAGAGCGCTTTTCGATTCGCTCAAGCTGCCTTGGTAGGTGACTGTATAGTTTGACTCAAATCGGCTAAGCCTTGAACAGAGCAGGAAGCAGAGCCAATGATGTCCTTCTTTCGTATTCTTGGGGTGTTTGCTTTGCTAGTGCTGGGCCTTGTTAGCCTGCCGCTGAAGCCCTTGCAGGCTGCGAGCAGCGTCGAGCCGAGCCAAGCTGCGGCGGGCAGCATCTTTCACTTTTATGCCGATGGCTATTACGCGGGTGAGCGGGTTGCGACATGGCTGAATCGCCCCGACAAACAGACACAGGCCAGCGGAATCGAGCTGATCGCCGATGGCGAGGGCAAGCTGGCATGGGAGTGGCAGAGCTCTTCAGACGATCTGGGCGGCACTTGGCAGATGGTGGCGCTTGGGCGTAGCAGCCGGATCGAAAGCGTGATCTCGTTTCAGATCCTTCAGCCTCAGTCGCCTGAAGTGAGCCTTGTGCGCCGAGCCGAGCCAGTCTCAGGCCCTCCCGGCACGCTCTTCATGCTGAGCGCCAATGGCTTCTTGCCCGACGAGCGGATCGAGACCTGGGCCAACTCGCCCAGCCTGCAAGAGTACGATGTGCCGACTTGGGTCTTTGCTAACGCCGAAGGTCTGGCGACTTGGCAGTGGCAGGCCCCCGAGAACGCCGAAGGCGGTGTGTGGCAGTTGGTGGGGCGCGGTGCCACCAGTCGGGCCGAGGCGCTGATTCAGGTCGAGATCGTGAATGGCGCACCAGCTCCAGAACCCGAGCCGTCTCAGACCGGTGTTTCGCCTAGTAGCGGCGTAGCGGGCACGCAGTTTAGCTTTTTTGCGGCAGGCTTCGCCCCCGAAGAGCGGGCCAACTACTGGGCGACCGCGCCCGATGGCGAAGTCTTGACCAATGCCGATCGTCTTGAAACCGATGAGTATGGCGAGCTGCGCTGGCAATGGACGGCTCCTGCTTCGGCCAAGCCCGGCCTGTGGACGATGACGGTGCAGGGCGCTGGCAGCCGTGTGGTACACCAGATCAGCTTTGGTATCGCCGAGCAGCCCAGCGAGCCGCTGCCGCCCGATGGTGTTATTCCCGCTGCAGGCCCTCCCGGCACGAGCTTTGTGTTTGGGGTCAGCGGTTACGAGTTCGAGGCCCACCTCACCTACTGGACGATCGACCCTAACGGCAATCTATCGAGCCAAGCGCCGCGCCTGCGGGCCGACCGCAATGGCCACGCCGAGTTTACTTGGGTCGCTCCCGAAGATGCCGTGGGCGGGGTTTGGCAGATGGTGGTTTATGGGCTCGACAGCCGCATCACCAAACATATCAACTTTACGATCCTGCGTGACGAGGCTCCTGCTCCGCGCGAGGGCGCTTCGCCCGTCAGTGTGGCCCCCGGCGAAACGATCAGCTTCTTTGTGGAAGGTCTGCCGCGCCACATTCTGCTCGGCTTTTGGGCCACCGATCCCTCTGGGCGAGTTGTGCCGAGCGGGCGCGAGATCAAAGCTGGTGGCGATGGACGAGTCGAGTGGAGTTGGCGTGTGCCCGAAGACGCTCAAGCCGGACTTTGGACGATGACGGTTCGCCGCTCGCAAGGCGACCACGATAATGCGCCGGAAGTAACTCGTACAATACGCTTTGAAGTACGCTAGCACCCAATCCGAAATCCGATCAACGACTTCATTCCTCAAGCGGCGTGCTCTCTAGCCCAAAGAAGTCTCTTACCGCGTCCGCCTACGGCTACCAAGAGCACGCCCGTCGCAACGGTGTTGTAGCTGTGTGCCGAAAGCGCCCAAACACGTGATGACTGAACGGATTTCGTAAGATCCCTCATCTTCCATGCATCCTTTACAGGGGACGGCCCGCTGCTGTCCCCTGTTTGTTTTCATTCAAATCCGTTTAAAGACACGCTTTCTCGCAATGTGGGGATAACGAAAACCGCTGAAAGAAACTCATACCAAATCCATGTAAAGACGTGCATTCTCTTAGCTCAGAAAAACGAAAAGCCAGGAAAAGGAGAGCCACGTTCCGCTCTGCCAAAGGCCAAAGAGAACCTCATCAACCGGATTTGGTATCAGTCTCGTTCCACTTTGTTGAAGGCCAAAAGAAAAATAATCGGATTTGCTACCAGATAACAAGCGCGAACTAGGCGCGCTCTTGCCAGCTTAAACCCTCTTCCTTCTCTCCATCCCATTGAGCGCTTGAGTGTGGACATTTGTTATAAACCTAATATTTTTCAATATAGTGGAATGATTATTGAAAAAGCTTATTTCACGACTTTTTTTTCTAAATAGAATCGCTATTTTATATCCCTGCTCTAAGAACTACTAATATATAAGTAAAAGTTTTTCTATATATCGTTTATTAATTAATTTACAAAATATAGAAGCGGTTTTTGTATCAGTAACGTAAAGAGATAAGGAAAAGGCAGCATAAACTGTTGGGTTATATTGCGTGAATGTGAGTAAATAGTACATATTGTATAGTCTAAACTGGAAATTTATACAATACGTATATATTTTTAACATAGAAGACGATCGCCGTTATTTATAGACTTTTATCATATACATAGTTATTGTGAGTTTTTGGTCTGCTTATTGCTAGAGTAACACTAAAATCACAATAAACTCTTTATCGCTTCTAAACAATATAAAACTATATTTCATCCAGTAGATCGTTTCCTTACTATTGGGTGATAGTTATTGGATACCTGTTATGGATATATTTACTTGGTTCCATACGTTATATGATCCAATTCCTCAGGCTGTATTAGTACTTGATAATGCAGATTGCATTGTGTATGCCAATCAATATAGCCTCCACGTTTTAGGCTACTCTCTTGAGGAATTAGTGGGCCAAAAAATCCACAATTACATGGCTGAGCCGTATGCTCATAATCGATCGCCGTTTTTTGTGTGGGAAAAAACGCTTCTAGGACAAACGGAAGATCTGGAAGATAAACGGCTCTGTGTATCGATCCATCCCAGAACGGGTTGCTCATATACGGCCAGCTACAGCCGCGAGCCTCTATCCGTCCCTGGCTTCGATGAAACCTTGACGCTGTTGGTCTTCTCCGATGTGAAGCCAGAAGAACAGCTTCAACAGCAGATCGATTGGGCCAAACAGATCGGTGGCATGGGCTTTTGGAAATACCACGTGCCTAGCGATCAAAGCCTTATTACCGGCATCGCCGTTCAAATCTACGTTCAAGATAGAGGAATACCTCCTCGTAAAACGATCACCTTTGCCGACTGGGTCGAACTGGTTCATCCCGATGATCTCGATCGTTTCAACGGCATGGGCCCATTGTATGATCAGCACCCGGGTTCGATACAAGAACTAATCTATCGAATCATCTTGAAGAATGGCGAGGTCCGCTGGATTCTGAGTCGTGGCGCGGTGGTAGAGCGAGACGAGCACGGTCAGCAAGTCTGGCGCGTCGGTACGATGCAGGATATCAGCGACTATAAACGGACCGAGCGGATCTTACGAACCAGCCAAGCTCACCTGAACCAAGCTACAAACTCAAGCCAGTTAAGTTTCTGGGAATATGATGTCAACCAGAGCGATGGCTTGATCTATGGCTATATCTCTAGTTTATTGGCCAATCACCCCACTTTAGCAGGTCGAAGCAAGCTCAGGCTTAAAGAGTGGCACTCCTTTTTATCACCTGAACACCTAGAGCGAATAAGCAAGAATCTGCAGGCCATTCTGCATACCGGAGAGCCTCGCGAGTTTACCTACGAAGTTGAGGTTATTCCGGGTGAAAAGCATTACATGCGCACCTCGGGGGCGGTAGTTGAATACGACCCAACCGGCAAACCGCAGCGGCTGGCAGGCGTGAACGAAGAGATCACCGAACAGTATCTGCTGCAAGAACAATTGCGCCAAGAACAGCAACGCGCTCAAAGTTACCTGCAAGTTGCTGGTGTGTTGATCATCGCCTTTAACCGCGATATCAAGATAACCCTCTTAAACGAAGAGGGTGAACGTATGCTCGGCTATTCGGCTGAGGAAGTGATAGGCAAACATTTTAGAAACCTCCTCATTAGCGAAGAAGAACATGAAATATGGAATAAAGCCTATCAAGCGGTTGTTTACGGAGAAAACATCTATGATACCGATGTCTATCGGGTAGAGCAGCAGGGCGGTGTTTATATCTTTGAGTGGCCTATCAATACCGCCTTCGGTAAAAAACTTCTGCGTTGGCATGTTGTTCCGCTGTTTGACGAAAACAATAATCCCGACGGTCTTCTGCTTTCGGGCGACGATATCAGCTATCGCGCTGCCTACGAAGCCGAACTGCGCCAAAATCGTCGTCAGCTTGAGCTGCTCTCTCAGGTCGCGCACATCGCCTACTGGTCCGAAGATCTTACGACGCGCGAAGGCTATTTGCTCGGTTCGGATATTGAGCGTTACTTTGGCCTTTCTGAAGAGAGCGGTTGGAGTTCGATCTCATTAAAAGAGTGGCTGTCGCTTGTGCATCCTGACGATAGAGAGGAGTTGGATGCACGTTATGAGGATTATCTGGCTCGTCTCAAACAGGATGCTACAGCAACTTCCCAGAGTGTTTATCGCGTCATTACTCCTAATGGACAACTGCGCTATATGGAAGGTCGGGCTGTTTCAAGCGGCCCTGATGGGCGTTACGTCAGTGGCACCATTCAAGATATTACCGAAATGCGCAGCATGCAGATGGAGCTGCAAGAGGAGCGCGATAAAGCTCAACGCTATCTCCACATCATCGGTGTAATGATTGTAGAGCTTGATCTGCAAGGTCAAGTCGTGATGATCAACACCGAAGGGGCGCATATGTTGGGTCTGCCCATTGCGGAGATTCAACATACAAACTTTTACCAACAGTTTTTATACCCCGAAGATCATGCGCTTTGGTATGAGGAGTTCTGTGCTTTAGCGGTTAATACAGAGCCGATCGGTCCCAATCCATACCGTATCTCTTCCGATGGGAGCGTTCGAACCTATCAATGGCCTATCAAAACGTTGCAAGGGCGTAAAATCATGCGTTTGCACGTCTCTTTGATTGTCGATCACGATGGGCAAGCCAGTGGATTTATCATCTCGGGCGACGACATCACCGAGAGTGTAGCGATGCAATATCAGCTACAACAAGAGTACGAACGAGCCGAGCGTTATCTCGATGTGGCGAGCGCTATTTTGGTCGAAGTCGATCATCAAGGCATTGTTCGCATGATCAACCGTGAAGGTGCAGCGATCTTTGGCTACGATGAGCGTGAAATTGTGGGCCGTGCATGGAGCCAAGTTGCTTCAGAGGAATTAGAGGCAGAGGGCCTAGTCGCCTCAAACGGGAGCAACTCCCGCATCTTCGAATCGACTATCCAAACTCGCACCGGCAGACGCTACATTCGCTGGCACGAGGTTCCTATTCGCAATGCGAATGGTACAGTTGTGAGCACGCTCCGTTCTGGTACTGACCTAACCGAGCGTCAAGAGGTCAAACAAGCCTTGCGCCATGAGCGCGACAAACTCCAGCAGTATCTCAACATAGCGGGTGTGCTCTTTGCTGTCATCGATAAAGACTGGAGAGTCGATTTTATCAACAAGCATGGTGCCTATCTGCTTGATATGCAGCCTGAAGAGATTATCGGGCGTTATATCTGGGATTTTGGAGAATTAACGGGCTTGAATAAGGGTCCATTGGACAAAATCCTTGGACGGAGCCTCAAGGATCAAACTCCTGGCAATCACGATTATGGCGGTGAGGGTCGCGGTAACCTCACCTTCGAAGCACAAATGATATCGACGCTGGGTGTGTTCGACATGCAATGGCAGATCTCGGCGATCGAAGATATCGATGGTCAATACGCTGGCATCTTGGTGGTGGCCGATGATATCACCGCTCGTAAAGCGGCAGAGCTAGCTGTCAAACGCGAACGCGACCGCGCCCAACAATACCTCGACACCGCTGGTGTCTTATTGATGGAAACCGATGCCAACGGGCGGATTCTGATGATTAACCAAGAGGGTCAGCACTATCTTGACTATCAAGAGGATGAGTTGCTTGGAAGAACTTGGTCGGAGATACTCGCGCAGCATACCAGCGAGCCGCTCGAGCCTTTTAATCATTTGTGTAAAGCCTTGGACTATTTCGCTCAAGAGCTTGAGCAGAATCCGGATGGAGCTCAGAGCCGCCTGATCCACTATACGCTCGAATCGCCTCTGCCCACTCGGTACGGTGAGATATTTGTGCGCTGGTATGCGACTCCCATTATCGACGAAACGACCCATACATTAGTTGGCGTTTTGAGTTCGGGCACTGATATCAGTAAGCTCAAAGAAGCTGAGCGCCATGTGCAACGAGAACACGACCGTTTGCAAGGTTATCTCGATACGACGGGCGTGTTGTTTGCAATGCTTGATACTCAGGGGCGATTCACGTTTGTAAATCGCCAGTTTTCGCGTGTCGCTGGTATCCCCGCCGAAGAGTTCATTGGCAACGAGTGGCCGAGCTTCGCGGGAATCGTCGATTTCGAAGCCGATTCCGAGAAGATCTTTAGCAATTTGAAGCACTCGCTCGACAAGAACTCTGTTGAGCCTTGGGAGCTTCAGGTCGGCGACAGAATGGCGGTCTATGAAGGCACAGTCGATTGGGGCGGGCAACAACGCGATCTGCGTTGGAATGTCTCGCTCTTGCGTGACGATAAAGGCGAGATCTCTGGCTTGGCTATCGCAGGCGATGATGTTACTGAGCGCAATCGAGCTGAAGCCGCTTTGAAGCAGGCCTACTTGCAGTTGGCCGAGAGCCAAGAGCAACTGCAAGCGATTATGGATAACTCGCCGATTTTGATCTATACCAAAGATCTGGCGGGCCGCTACTTCTTAGCCAATAGAGAGACCAATGAGCTGTTTAAGCTTATGGGCGTTGATGGCGTTATCGGTCATACCGATGAGGATCTGTTTGATCCTGAAGACGTTGAACGGATGAGACATAATGATCGAACGGCCTATGAACTAGGGCGCAGCGTGCGTTTTGAGGAGCATTTTAATGTTCAGGGTGAGCGACGAGACTATATCACCTATAAGTTCCCCTTGCGCAACCAAGCTGGCGAGATCTATGCCATCAGCGGAACCTCAACCGATATCACCGAGTTGAAGCGTGTATCTGCCGAGTTGAGCTTGGCAAAGCAGGCCGCCGACGATGCGAATCGGGCTAAGAGCCAGTTTTTGGCAAATATGAGCCATGAACTTCGCACTCCCATGAACGTTGTGATCGGCATGTCGCAACTGTTGGTACAGACCGACTTGAGCCCGAAACAGCGTAACTACGCCGAAAAGATCGCCCTCTCAGCCCAATCGCTTATTAGTATTATCAACGATATCCTCGATTTCTCGAAGGTCGAATCGGGCATGTTAGAGCTCGAGCGGGTCGACTTTGATCTCGAAAAGCTGATTCGTGATATCGCCGATATGTTTGTGCATCGGGCTGGTGAGAAAGGTCTCGAGCTGCTCTATTCGATCGCCCCTGATGTGCCGCTCACCTTGGTGGGCGACTCGTTACGCATCAGCCAGGTTTTGATTAACCTGATCGGCAACGCTCTGAAATTCACCAATGAGGGTGAAATCATTATGCGGGTTGAGAAGGTCGCTGAGACACAACAACATGTGACTTTGCAGATCTCGGTTGCTGACACAGGCATCGGCATGAGTCCAGAGCAACAAGCCCATATCTTCGATGCCTTTACGCAGGCTGATAGCTCTACAACTCGCACCTATGGTGGAAGTGGCTTAGGTTTAGCGATCACCAAGCGCTTGGTCGAGCTGATGGGCGGCCAGATCTGGCTTGAAAGCAACTTGAATCAAGGCAGTACCTTCACATTTACCCTTGTGCTCGAACGTCAAGATCACGAGTATTTGTCGTTGCCCGCCAGGATTGAAGAATTGCGCGGCCTCAAGACACTGATCGTCGATGACAACGCAGCATCGCGCTCTATCATCGGAGGCATGCTCGATGCGATTCACTTTGAGAGTCGCCAAGCCGCCTCTGGTCGAGAGGCGATCGCCAAGCTGCAAGAACCGACCGATGAGCCCTTCCAGTTGGTCTTGATCGACTGGAAGATGCCGGGCCTGAACGGCATCGATACAGCTTACTATATCAAAACGCAGCTGCAGCTGCCCGTCTCGCCGAAAATTATCATCATCAGCGCCTATGGTCAAGAAGCCTTCTTCCGTCAGGTTGGCGAGACCTACATCGATGCATTTTTGCTCAAGCCTCTCTCGCGCGGGCTCTTTCTCGAAACCGTTGCTGAAGTGTTTGGCAAGAGCTTCTCCAAAAACGAGAAACTGCCTCCTGATCAGCAACAAATGATTAGCGCTTATCGAAAACAGTTGCAAGGCGCGCGGATACTGCTGGTGGAGGATAACGACATTAATCAAGAGGTGGCCCGCGAGATCTTACATGTTGTGGGTATCGAAGTAGCCTCTGCCTTTAACGGCCGTGAGGCATTGAGCCTCTTACAAACAGAGCGCTTTGATGCCATCTTGATGGATGTGCAGATGCCGGTGATGGATGGTTATCAAGCTACTAGACAGATCCGTAGCCAGCCGCAGTTTAGGCAATTGCCGATTATCGCCATGACAGCTAATGCCGTAAGTGGTGATCGCGAGCGCTCGTTAGAAGCAGGTATGAATGATTATGTCTCTAAGCCCTTCGATATGATGGGCCTGTTTGAGACCTTAACACGTTGGATCGGTCGACCAAACAGGGTGGAGGTGCCGCCAACGCCTCGTGCTCAGGGCTCACAAAGCGATCTTGATACGCCAGCGCTTGAGAGTGTGCTCGACCAAGAGCTGGCTGCCTTGAAGTCACTTGAGGGCGTGCGAGTTGCGGAGGGCTTAGCGCGAGTCAACAATAATAGCGAGCTCTATAAGCGCCTCTTGGGCCAATTTCTTGACTCGCAACAACAAGTGCCTCAAGCGGTGAAGATTGCCTATCAGCAAGAGGAGAAGGAGGAGGCGATACGCTATATCCATTCGCTTGTAGGTGTCGCAAGTAACTTGGGCTTTGTTATGGTAGCTCAATATGCGCGTGAACTTGAGCAGAGTTTGCGTAGAGCATGGGAGAATCGCGAATACGTAGAACGTTTACTACTACAACTCGATCAGTCATTAACACCTGTTTTCGATGCGATCAGCGCACTGCTGCAACGTCCAGCTCCTACTACTTCATCGACCACTACTGACCATCGACTGCTAGCACTTGTCGAACCCGTCCTTTTGGAACTAAAAGAGAATATCGAAACTCAGGATACCAATGCCTTGCGGCTTATCGACGAATTGCTTGCGAAATGTGCTGACACCCCATTGGCTAGTGAGATAGCTGATGTTCAGAAAGCACTCTATAGCTTTGACTTCGCGCAAGCATACGACCTCGTTTGTCGTTTGGAGAAAGCGCTGGGTAGTTGAAACAAGCTTGGTTTGTATGTTGGTCTAAACGAGGAGACTGGGCGCATAAATGCTTCTTTTTGCACGATGTAAGAGCCCTATAGCCAGAAAACAGCTTAGGGCTCGCTTATATCCGTAAAACCTGTAGATCATGTACTCCTTTGCCATGCCACGTATAAGCCAGATTCGCACCTGACTCTCTCGTACAACCGTTAAGAATATCTGGAAGGTGGCGTATGCCCATTGCTGAAAGTATTACATTTGAACGCCAGACCGTATTAATAGTTGATGATATGATCGAGAACATCATGATTCTCGATGCGATTTTGCACGACGAATATCGAGTAAGGGTCGCCACTTCTGGCAGCCAAGCGCTTGGAATGGCGCAGCGTGAACCGCTGCCTGATCTGATTCTGCTCGATGTGGTTATGCCCGATATGGACGGCTTTGAGGTGTGCAAAGAGCTAAAACAGAACCTGAAAACGAGGCCGATTCCGATAATTTTTATTACCTCGCTCGGTGAGGTACAAGACGAAGCCAAAGGTTTAGAGATCGGTGCGGTCGATTACATCACCAAGCCGGTCAATCCGGCCATCGTGCGCGCACGGGTACGCACCCATCTCGCCCTCTACGATCAAAACCGGATTTTAGAGCTAAAAGTTCAAGAGCGCACTCGAGAGCTGGAATTATCGAAAGAAGAATTGGTTCTGAGCTTGCAGAAGCTCGATTTCTCTCAGCGCGAGATCTTAGAGCGGCTAGCTCAAGCGGCCGAGCTGCACGACGAAACGACTGGCAAACACAATTATCGGGTTGGTCTGATCTCGAGCATGCTGGCTGCCGAACTGGCTTTGCCACCAGAGATGGTCGATGTGATTCGTCAAGCAGCGCCGCTGCACGATGTAGGCAAGATCGGAATCGCCGATGAGGTCTTGCTGAAGCCGGGGCGATTAACCCCCGAAGAGTTCGCGATTATGCAGACACACACTACGATCGGGGCGAATATCTTGTCGAACGGCCAGTCGCTGCTTGTGCAGACAGCCGAGACCATCGCGCTGAGCCATCACGAACGCTGGAATGGCAATGGCTATCCCTTTGGCTTGGCCCACAACCAGATCCCGATCGAAGGCCAGATCGTTGGTATCGCCGATGTCTTCGACGCGCTCACCCACGAGCGTCCCTATAAACCAGCTTGGACGATCGAGGCGACCCTTGAGGAGCTGAGCCGCCTACGCGGGAAGGATTTTTCGCCCGATTTAGTCGATGCCTTTTTGCGGCTCGATCATCAGCAGTTGATATAGTCTCGATCTCGAGATGATCCACATGCCTACTCAGCAGAGGACCATGGTCTATTTCGAAGCTGGCAGTTTTGTGCTATAGTGTACCAGCGTTATGTAAAAGATTAATCGCCATTTGCCGATGCGTAATGGAGCTAAACAGTGCTAACTGATCACCCCTACCTCTCTATAGTTATCCCTGCTTGGAACGAGGAGCGTCGTTTGCCTTCCACGCTGGATCAGATAGTAGCCTATTTAGCTACACAGCCCTACAGCTATGAAGTCATTGTTGTAGACGATGGCAGCGATGATAACACTGTGGCGATAGCGGAAGGTTATGGTGTTCAGGTATTGCGCTGTGAACACAAGGGCAAAGGCTTTGCGGTGCGCGCGGGCGCTCTAGCGGCTCAGGGCGACTATGTATTGCTCTGCGACGCCGACTTGGCCGTGCCGATCGAAGAGTGGCCCAAGCTCGAAGCCAAGCTCGATGCTGGCTACGATGTGGCGATCGGCTCACGCGAGGGCCAGGGCGCACGACGTGAGGGCGAACCGTGGTATCGCCACCTAATGGGCCGTGTCTTCAATATCATCATTCGCATGATTGCGGTCGGCAACTTGCAAGACACACAATGCGGCTTCAAAGCCTTAAAGCGCGCGGCCTGCCGCGATCTCTTCCGGCGCGTTCGGATCTATGGCGACGATTCGCCCGTTGTGCAGGGCGGCGCTGTGACGGCCTACGATGTCGAATTGCTGTTTTTGGCCTTCCGTTACGGCTACCGCGTGGTCGAGGTTCCGGTGCTATGGCGCTACGGCGAAGAGACCAAGGTCAATCCGATCAAAGACACCTTGCGAAACTTCCGCGATGTGCTACAAGTGCGTTGGAATGCCTTGCGCGGCCTCTACCCGCTTGGGCAAACCCAGACCCAGCCGACCGAGCAGCCAAAATAAGACGATTGTAAGCAGTTTTTAGGTGTGTTCACAACGATATGCGATTTTGCACCAGCAGCTGCAAAGTCGCATATTTCTTTCTCTAGGGTGATAGTACCGCATCAGCTCAATGACTTCGGCGCTCTGGCGGCAAGTGTTCGTCCCCAAGAAGGCTTCTAGCGCGTCCGCCTACGGCTACAATCAGCCCATCCGCCACCCGAGGTCGTATCGCTGTGTGCCTAGCGCCCGCCCAAAAACGCAACGATACCTGCTTAGATTTCGTATAATCTATGCCAAATCTGCTTACACTCTGATCAATTGCAAGTAGCATTCAAGCCAAATCTGCTTACAGATCTGCACGCTTGCAATGTGGAGCAACAACAATCGAGAAAAGCCTTTCTGCCGAAGGCTAAAAAATATACAGTAATTAGTTGAATTTGCTAGCAATAGACTAGAAAAAGGAGCGCTGGAATGCCATTTGGCGCACATATGTCGATCGCGGGAGGTGTTGCCAAGGCGTTTGCGCGTGGCGAAAAGGTTGGCGTCGAGGCGATGCAGATCTTTGCAAAGAACGATCGCCAGTGGACGGCCAAGCCCTATCTCGAGAGCGAGATCCTTGAATTTAAACGAGAGGCCGCCCGTACCGGAATCGGCCCCTTAATGGTTCACGATTCGTATTTGATCAACCTCGCTTCGCCTAAAGACGAATTGTGGGAGAAATCGATACATGCCTTTGCCGATGAGCTAGAACGCTGCCGACAACTCGAGATCCCCTATCTTGTAACCCACCCGGGAGCGCATACGGGCAGCGGCGAGGCCGCCGGAATCAAACGCCAGATCGAAGCGCTCAACCGTCTCTTCGATGAAGGCGTGGGCGGCACAACCACGGTGCTGCTTGAGACGACCGCAGGCCAAGGTACGGTGATGGGCTGGTGCTTCGAGCAGCTTGCCGCGATTATGGAGGGCGTTCGCCACCAAGAGCGGGTCGCGGTCTGTGTCGATACCTGTCATATCTTCGCGGCAGGCTACGATATTCGCGATCTTGAAGGCTATAGCGCGACTTTTGAAGCCTTCGATCGTTTAATAGGTATAGAGCGAATCAAAGCCTTTCATTTAAACGACTCGCAAAAAGGCTTGGGAAGTCGCGTCGACCGCCACACCCATATCGGTGAAGGAGAGATCGGCTTAGAAGCCTTCCGTTTGCTTGTCAACGATCCGCGTTTCAAGCACCTCCCCAAAGTGATTGAAACCCCCAAAGGGGAAGAGATGCAAGAAGATGTACGGAATCTCGCCCTGTTGCGATCATTGGTTCTTTCGCCCAAGGCGTCAAAAGTTTGAGGTATAGCATGAAGAAGCCTCCTCTCTTGCTCGTTTCATTTGGTGTATTGGTGGCCTTGTTGGTGTGGTATTGGCAACGTCGGCAACACAAACTGCCCTACCTAGAACCATCCATCCCCGCTACTTCTGCGCAGCGCACGCTAAGCAGCGAAGAGCCTGCGACTTCCGAGCGGGCAGAGCGCCAGAAGCAGGCCGTGAAAATGCCCGAGATCTTGCCCAGCGAGCGCAATAGGCCGGTTCCTATGCCGCAGCCCGGCCAGCAACCCAACGTTGTGCCTATGCCGAGCGTCGACCCGAGCCGCGACGGTAGCGTTCAACTGGTCGCCTTTAACAGCTCTGTTGAGCAAAGCGCAGAGCCGAGCAGCTCCGCTGCTGAAGCCACAAGCGACGAACAGACAACCGATCAACAGCAAGTTGAGCAGACCACTGCCGAACAGCAGACCGAGCAGGCCGCAGCCGAGCGTGAGGACGAGCAGCAAACCGAGCCGCAGTCTGAGACGCTTACAGCTGAACGCGAAGCCGAGCTGTTGCAGCAAGCCCAAGAGCAGCGCGAAGCCGCGCTCGCATCGGCTCAGGATGATCAGTCCACGCCTATAAAGCGCCTGAACCCCAATACGGCCAGCTTGCAAGAGCTGATCGATCTGCCCGGCATCGGCCCGGTCTTGGCGAAGCGCATTATCGAGTATCGCGATACGCATGGCGCGTTCAAGACGATCGACGATCTGGTGGCGATTCAGGGCATCGGCCCTAACAATATCCGCCAGTTCGACTTTTTGTTGAGCATCGACGAGGAAGAAGCCGATCAATAAGGAGCTTGGAGAGACATCTTCTGAAGCGTGCTGAGGAGCTTGGGCGTCACACGATGCCCAAGCTCTTTGTTTGTCGCTTTGATTCACCGTAGAGGCACAGAGACCTTTACAAGGAGTTTTGTTCCCAGCCCTTCGGCAAGCTCGGTTGGTGCCCATCGGCAAGTTTAGGAACCACTTGTCGAACCACAGGAACCGTCTGTCGAAGGGTACGAGTAGTCGTTGCTAGGGTCGTGCTCCCTTCTCCCGCATTGCGGGAGCTGTACATTACCCATAAATCGACATAAGCTCAGCGTTATCTGCCCTCACCCCCCGGCCCCCTCTCCCGTACTGCGGGCGAGGGGCTGAATGTTGATGTTGTATGCGATTTCGCGTAGCGAAATCGCATACAAGCTCTCTGAGTTCTGTGCTCTCAGGGATACTCCCGCGATGGTGAACGATCGCCTTTTGCTGCCGACACGACTTTGGGTAATGCATAGCTGCGGGAGAAGGGTCGGGGATGAGGGGCGGCTAGCTCTGTTTAGTAGCCGTAGGCGGACGCGGAAAGGACCCTTTTGAGGTTAGCGACCTTTCCGCCAGCACTAGACAACGGGTTGTGTGGCTAGTTCTGATGAGGGAGAAAGTGGCTGAACGATTTTTGTAAGGCCTATTTGCTTGTGAAACGGCTTGCCTGATATTCTTGTTTAGGATAGAATGAAACTATAGCCGTTCGATGAGACATGAGTGATGGACAAGGATCGCATCTCGATACGCGTTGTAAGAATGTGCACCTTATCCAATACGAGTGAAATACGAATCGACCTACACAAACTTCCTCAATCCAATATGCAGAGTCTGGTTCAGTGCCGCAACCAGATCGCCTAGAGACACTTCAGCTCACTCGTAGATCCTGCTCATGCTGGTCTTGTATCCAGATGGATCGACCTGTCCTAACCCATATCCTGTATTTATGCCCGCATGAATGATCGTAGCGTGCCTCGGGTACTAACACGATCTCTCTACAACTATCCTGTCATTAGGCCCAATTCCTGATGATTAAACGGCGAGTGGATCAGTTCGTTAGCTATTTCGCACCTTGCTGAAGGGGTGTCCTTTTTCAAGCCGTTGGGCCTCATTGTGTCTGAGTGAAGGTTAGAGACATTCGCAATCGCAGTAGATACGGCTCTGAATCCTGAAAAGGGGACAGCCTATGCATTTTCCTGTCTCAAGCTATCTCCAACTTCTGAAGAATCGCATCAACCTTAAACAGATACCCTTTAGCGATCGTGGTTCGCGTCTGTTGGTGTATCTCGATCAGCGCCGCGACCATACCTTGTATGTGAAGTTGGCCGAACGCTTGACTTCAGTGCAGCCGGGCCTTTCGACCTATCGCAATCGGCCACCCTTCATTCCGACTCTGCAACTTGTTGATGGGGAAGGCAACCCTCAACCGTTTGAGCTGATCAGCTACCCACATGCCTTGATCTTTGAAACGCCACTGGGCCAATATGTGCTGGCCTTCCAAGATGGAGAGACGCTCTCGTTTGGTCTGCCAGCGGGTGTGGCTTGTGGAATACGCTTCAGTGTTGTACCAGATGTGGCGCGCCCTGATGCGCATGGCGGCGAGTTTAAGAGTATTCGAAATTGCGCTTATTCGACCAATGCCACGGTTTTGCTTAACCGTATCTCTGATAACCCGAGCGGTTACGATGTGACCTTGGCCGTCAATGCCGAAGCTGATAGCGCTATTACGCTGCATATCAAAGCCGGGCTTGACCTGCAGCGCTTGGTGCAGCCTTTTTCACATACTATCACCCAGGCCGAGACACGTTGGCACCGCTGGATGGAGCAAGCGCCGGCCGTCGACGAGCCTTATCGCAATCAGTATTACTACGCTTGGTGGGTGATGGGCAACAATTTGCTTTCGCCGTTCGGCTACTTCCGACGCGAAAGTGTAGCCCCCAGCAAAGCTCACTACGTTGGAGCGTGGCAGTGGGATAACTACTTCCACACGCTGGCTTTTCGCTATACCAACCCCGAGCTAGCGGGCGATCAGATCCGTTTTATGCTCGATCATCAGCAGCCCGATGGCATGATCCCCGATGCGATCTACGACGAAGGCGCGATCACCCATCTCGAGATACCGGTTGTTGCTGCGGTGACCAAGCCGCCGATCGCAGCTTGGGTTGCGATGCATGTCTACCGAACAACGGGCGATCTTCAGCTTTTAAAAGATATCTATGATCCGTTGGTTTTGAACAACAACTGGTGGTTTGGTCTCAACGATGACGATAGCGACGGAATCGTCCAGTACAGCCATCCGTTTTCGAGCGGCCTCGACGATAGCCCGCTCTGGGATCATGGCATGCCGGTTGAGGCGGTTGATCTTAATACCTATCTCTGCCTGCAACAAGAGGCGCTCGGTCAGATGGCACGCGTGCTTGGGCGTGAGCGCGAAGCCCAGATGTGGGAACGCAAAGCCAAAACCTTGACCCGTCGCATGATCGATCATTTCTACGATCCCGAGGCTGGACTGTTCTGGTTTCAGCACGAGCACGAGCGGATCGATGTGCTGACCCCGTTCAGCTTGTATCCGCTCTGGACTGGTGGTTTGCCCCAAGAGATCAACGATCGTTTGGTGGCCCACCTCACCAATCCCAAGCAGTTTTGGGCGACCCATCCCTTGCCGACCGTGGCACTTTGCGACAAAAGCTTCAGTCCTTCGCAAATGTGGCGCGGCCCGGTCTGGATCAACATTAACTATATTTTCATCGAAGCCTTACAACGAACTGGCTATAAAGCCTTGGCGAGCGAATTAGCCGAGCGTACTTTGCGCTTGGTGATGGGCCAAAACGATATTTACGAATATTACAACCCATCGACGGGCGAAGCGCCGCCCAAGGCCGCGCCTATGTTTGGTTGGAGCGCTTCCTGTTTTATCGATTTAGCGATTCGTATGAGTAGAGGAGAGCTTTGAAAACAGTTGTAGCGATCGTTCACTACGCAGCGCCGCCGGGTATTGGAGGAGTCGAAGTGACGATGGATCATCATGCGCGCGTGCTCACACGTTCAGGCTATCAGGTGCGCATGATCGCAGGTTCGGGCGGAATTACGCTTGAGGGTGTTGAAAATATCATCGATCCTCTGTTTGGTTCGCGCGGCGCCCAGCTCGAAGCGCTGAACAAGCAGTTGGCGGCTGGCATCGTCGATAAGGCCTTTCATCAACTGGTCGATCAGACCGAGCAGGCGCTGCGCAAGGCGCTAGCCGGAGTCGATGTGGCGATGGTGCACAATGTGCTTTCGTTGCACAAAAACCTCGCCTTTACGGCGGCCCTGCGCCGCATTCAAGATGAGGGCGGCGGCCCACGTTTGTTGGCTTGGTGTCACGATTTCGCCTGGCAAGATCCGCTCTATCAGCCAGAGCTTCACAATGGCTGGCCTTGGAACCTTTTGCGCGAGATCTGGCCCCGAACCGATTATGTGGTTGTATCTGATGACCGACGTGCGCTGTTGGCCGATCTGTTGGGAATAGACCCCGCGTCGATCAGCGTTGTGACGCCCGGGGTTGATCTGGCTCAATTGTATAAGCTTGAGCCCGATACGCTTGAGCTGATCGAGCGTTACAATTGGTTAGAGGCTGATCCACTCTTGTTGTTACCCGCTCGGATCACACGCCGCAAAAATATCGAGCAGGCGATTGCGATTGTAGGGGCGCTGCGCGCCGAAGGGCTCGCTCCTAAACTGATCATTACCGGGCCGCCTGGGCCACATAATCCTACGAATGCTGCCTATTTGGCCGAGTTAGAAGCTCTGCGTCAAGCTAGTGGCGCCGATGATGCCGTCCAGTTTCTCTACCGTCTCTATACCAAACCCGATGGTACACCCCGACCTGTAAGCGACGATCTGCTTGCAGACTTGTACCGCATTGCTGATGGTCTGCTTTTCCCCAGCCGTTCTGAAGGTTTTGGAATCCCGATGATCGAAGCTGGCTTAGCTGGTTTAGCGATCTTTTGCAGTGATATTCCACCTTTCCGCGAGATAGCGGACGACGCAGCGCACTATTTCGATCCGCAAGGCGATCCGCAAACGATAGCGCACTCGATCGCCGAATATTATCGCGCCAGTAAGGCATACCACCTGCGTCGCAAGGTGCGACGTACTGCGACATGGCAAGCCATTTTCGAACGCACTATCGCAGCTCTGATAGCTGGATCAGCTCCGGCTCAGCAGGTGGTCTAATACCAAATCCGTTTAACGACTTGCGCTCTTGGCACGCAGGAAAACAAAACCGGGGAAAGAGTTAGTCAAGTTCCACTTTGCCAAAGGCCAAATAGAAACTAATCAACCGGATTTGGTATAAAGCAGGTCGCTTTTGCGTCTTCGAGCGTTTTTCAATTGATCGCGAGGTGAATAGTATGAGTATCCAGTCTCGAGCCATCACAGAGCCGAACGAGTCGGCAACGGATGATTATGTGGTGCTGCTTCCAATCATTGACCTTGATGAGGCCCTCAGGCTTTTGCCTATGGCTATCTCGATGGCAAGGCTCAAGCAGGGACGTGTGTTGGTGTTGGGCATCGTCGAGATCGAGGAAGAGCATTCATTGAGCGATGGTCTGCTTGCAGCGCGCCGTTATCGAGCGGAGCTAGATGCCATTCCAGCCTTTAATGCCAATGAGCCGGTTCAAGTGCGTACCACTGTGCATGTTGACCACTCTCAGGCGGCAGCCATTCGTACGACCGTTCAAGAAGAACAGGCCTCGTTGGTTTTGCTTGGCTGGCAAGAGGAGCAGTCGTCGCCCGAGCGTTTGTTTGGTCCGCCGATCGATACGCTGTTGCGCGAGCCGCCCTGCGATACGATCGTGATGAAACTGCGCAATCAAACGTCGTGGCAGCGCATTCTTTTGCCGGTGCGTGGTGGCCCGCATACGCCCTTGGCCTGCGACACGGCCTTAGCTCTGGCAGAGCTGCACGATTCGGCTATTACTGTGCTCTATGCGACCGATCCGCGCCAACCGGATAGCCAAATGGTGCGCAATTCGCTCCAGAGTTTGCGCAGTATGCCGCGTGTTCAGCGCTGGATCGAGCGCGCTATCCCTGCCGAGCAAGCGATCTTGAGCGAAGCGCCCGATCATCAAGCGATAATCCTTGGTGTGACAGGTCGTCGAGGTGACCCCGAAGCGCCGCTTGGTCCCTTGACCGAGCGGATTTTACGCCGTGCCAATGAAACCGTTTTGTTGGTGCGTCACCGCCTCGATCAGAACGAAGAGCGCGCTCAAGCTCTCTGGCAGCAGCAGCGCGACTTGTCGGCTACTGTCGATCGTTGGTTCGCAGAAAACAACTTCTCTAGTTCCGAGTTTGAAGATCTCGAGCGGCTTTTGGCGCTGAAAGAGCAACAGAACCTGACGATCAGCTTGGGTTTGCCGGCCTTGAATGAAGAAGAGACGATCGGGCCGATTATCAAGAGCATTAAAACAGCCCTGATGGAAGAAGTGCCTCTGCTCGATGAGATCGTAGTGATCGACAGCCGTTCGACCGATCGCACCTGCGAGATCGCGCGCGAGCTTGGGGTGCCGGTTTATGTACATCAAGATATTTTGCCCAAGTATGGTAGCTTCCCCGGCAAAGGTGAGGCGCTCTGGAAGAGCCAGTACGTACTGAAGGGGGATATCATCGCCTGGATTGATACCGATATCAAAAATATCCACCCACGTTTTGTATATGGCATTATTGGGCCGCTGTTGCGCGATCCAAAGCTGATGTACTGTAAAGGCTTTTACCGCCGACCGATCAAGCAAGGCGATAAGATCGTAGCAAGCGGTGGCGGGCGTGTGACCGAATTGACCGCTCGTCCGTTGCTCAACCTGTTTTACCCCGAATTGTCGGGTATGGTTCAGCCGCTTTCGGGTGAATACGCTGGACGGCGCGAAGCTCTGGAGTGGTTACCCTTCTTTACGGGTTACGGCGTCGAGACCGCTATGCTGATCGACTTGCTCGAACAGCACGGTTTGCAATCGCTGGCTCAAGTCGACCTGCACGAGCGTATCCATCGCAATCAGGAGCTTGTGCCGCTCTCGAAGATGGCTTTCGCCATTATTCAAGTCGTGATTCAGCGCCTAGAGCAGCGCCACCGCCTGCATGTGCTCGACGCTGTCAATCAAAGTATGAAGTTGATCCAGCAGAGCAGCGAACAAGATGGTAGCTTCCGGCTAGAGTTGCGCGACATTCGCGATCACGAGCGGCCACCGATGGCTTCGATCCCAGAGTACCGCAAGATGCGCGGTCTTCCCGCTGCCCCTTCGTCTGGCGAGAGCCTACAGCGAAAATAACCTCAACAATCCAAAAAGCTTCAAGTGGGCTTATTTAAGCCCTCCTGAAGCCCTTTGGAATCGATTGGACGCTGTCAAGCGCTAGAAGCTAGAGACATGGGTCTGGCTAGAGCTGTTCTCTTCCTCTTGATCGCGCCAGAGTTTGTGCATAATCTGAGAGCGACGTACATTCCAAATGATTGGCCCAAGGTGCGGGCCAAACTGCTCGATACAGTGTTGTAAATTGCGTTGGCTCGCAAATCGATGGCGGGCCGAAGAGCTGATCTGCTTGGCTTGATCGAGCGTCGATTCTAGGCCCGTGAGTGTATAGAAGTGAACATCATCGAAACCGAATGTAGCAGCGATATCGACCAAAGAAGGCATGGCCTCAAAGGGTGGGGTGAGCGTCATTTCGGCGCGAATATGAATACCGCATTGGCGCGCCTCGCGGATGCTTTTCTTCAGCTTGGTGCAGTGACTCGTCTGTAGAATCTGGCTAGCATCGAGCGAGATACGCAGAGCTTCGCAGCCCGAGGCGCGCAACAAGAGCAAACACTCTTCATCGAGCTCTGTTAGATGAGCGTAACATTCCCACGCAAGATCAAGTTCGGTTTGAATAAGCCGTTTTGCAAAGAGCTGGAGCCAGAGCAAGTCGTGGCCCAGTTCGGCTGCGCACAGCAGAAAGTGGCGAATGCCGTGCTCACGAGCGATCGAACGCATTTCGTCGATGATCTGTTCGGGCGCTCGTAAGCTGCCTTTTGCTGGCTCGAGGGAAGCTAGCAGGGCAGTTTGGAGCTCGCCTCTGGGCGCGCGCAGCCGATAGCTTTCTAGCTCGACGAGGTGGCGGGCAGGGAAGAATGGCTCGTTATTGGCTAAGCTCAGCTCGCCCGTGTGTTTGGGATCGATGTTGCTCAACAGCTCTTGGCAGAGGCCCAAGAGTTCGTGGGGTTGGCGTGGCGATGCCACCAACAAAAGTCGGGCCGCTGTCCACTTACAGGCTTGGGCCGCTTCTTGCAGTTGTTGGTCGTTATCGCCCATAATGACGACCACTTGGGGCTGAAAGCTGCGCAAAAAACGACCGTTTTGTTCGAGGCTATATTTTTGACCGCGTGAGACATCGAAGATCCGCACGATGTGGCGTTGCTGTTCGAGATAGCTCGCTAGGTAGATCAATACAAAAGGTGGAAGTTGTGTTGATTTCAGCGCATCGAGTGCGATTAGTGCTATATTCACGGTAGACCCCGATCTAGGGTAATTGGAGATGCGAAGACATATGCCAGCTCTCAGTTGCGATAAGCTCTCAGAGTGGCACGAAGCAGAATAGATGTATTACAATGTGAGGGTACCATTGCGAGTTAATCAAGCGATGACGAGGAAGTAGAACAATCTGACAATTGCGTAAGACTGTTGACTAGGCTAGCGTTACGATTTGCTTGTTTGTAGTAACTATAATCTTTTGTTAGTGCTGTATCGACGGATTAGATCGGCGCGGCCAAGAAAGGCTGCAACTATCGATCTGCCACAACAGTCTTATTCATGAACAAATATGTTGAGGAGAAGCGACGTGAGTGTTTTACCGCCGATAGAGCAAAAAGCGGCCTATGTCGAGCGAATGTTTGCCCGTATTGCGCCCGGCTACGACCGTATGAATAGATTGATGACCTTTGGCTTAGACCAAGGTTGGCGCAAGATCGTAGTCGACTCAGTCGCCCCGATCTCCAATGGGCGTGTACTTGATGTAGGCACGGGCACGGGCGATTTCCTGCCCATGCTGGCAGAGTGGGTGCCCAATGGTGTCACGGTTGGTGTTGATTTCTGTGTGCCGATGATGGTCGAAGGCCTGCCGAAGATCAATAATCTTTCGCAACGGGTCAGCTTCAGCGCCGGAGACGCTCTGCACTTGCCTTTCGCTTCCGATAGCTTCGATGCGATCACAACAGGGTTCGCCATGCGCAATGTGGTCGATATCGATCAGGCCCTACGCGAAATGTATCGCGTGGCACGCCCGGGCGGTGTGATGGCCTGTTTAGAGGTCGCTCGTCCGAAGCTGTGGCTATTGAGACTTGGACATAAGATCTATTTTGAAGGCGTAGTACCGTGGATCGGCGCGATCGTCAATGGTGACCGCAAGGCCTATACCTACTTGCCGCAGTCGGCACGCGCTTTCCCGCCGCCTGACCAACTCGCTCAAATGATGAGCAATGCTGGCTGGAAGCATGTAAGATATCGCTTGTTGGGTCTAGGAGCTGTCGCTCTCCACACTGCTGTGAAGCTCTAATTGAACTTTGGGTAAGGTACGTTTATGGCACAATACGATGACGACTACATCGCGCGCAAACGACGCCGTCAGCGTGAAAACTTAATGAATCAGCGCTTACGTCGTTCGCGCGGTGAGGAGGTCGAGGATAACCTTGATGATTATGGCTACGATGAGGATGACTACGAATACGACTATGAACCGGTCTTGCCACCTTCGTCGCGTTATCGGCGGCCCGCTCCTCCTGTGGCTGGCAATGGTTGTGCCCAAAGCGTACTTTACCTCTGTTTAGCCTTTGTGGCGGTTGCTCTTATCGTCGTCTTCTTCTTGTCTCGCACAACGTCCGATGTGACCTCGCTGTTCCGAGGTGTCGCCCCCAGCATGCAGGCTATGTTGAGCACACCGACGACCACCTTGCGTACCGATTCGGCCGCTGTGATTCGGCGTGTTCAGCAGCTCAATCGGCTTGAAACTACTTCGTTCACGATCGAGAAGGTGATCGAGGCTGGCGTAGAGGGCAATCCCTTCTACAACTTGTTATACAAAGATAAACTTTTGTTGATCGCGCATGGCACGGTGGTGGCGGGCATCGATCTCAGCCAGATCACAGAGAGCGATATTTCGATCTCGCCCGACGGCAAGAGTCTAACGATTCGGCTGCCTCCAGCACAGATCTTGAGCGCGTCGCTCGACAACTCTAAGACGCGCGTCTATCAGCGCGATAGTGCGCTCTTTGCCGAGAACAAAGATCTCGAAACCCAGGCGCGTATCGCAGCAGAAAACCAGATTCTGATCGCCGCCTGCGAAGACGGAATCTTGCAGAAGGCCACCAACGACGCCAAAGCTGCTATGACTCAGCTCTTGACCTTGGCTGATTTCGAAAGTGTTAACGTGGTGCCGCAGTCGCCAGGTCAGTGTGCTGCGCCAGTGAATCTGACACCACAGCCCAATAGCGCGCCCTAAACTTCCAGTCTATTAGGCTTCTCTTAGCTTTCGAATTGTTTTATACAAGTTAACTATTGATGGTCATACAACAGACGGTTTTTATACTATAATAGCAACGATTGGCCTGAAACAAGACGCAGAGGTCATATTTGCCTCTGCTTTTTATTGTTTTTTGTGCTTTCGAAATCTGTTGGATAGCAAGTAAGGGAACGTACGACAATCGTGATCATGCGCCCAGAAGAGATTACAACACAGTTAGCTACGCAACTTCTTCCTAGGGAAGTGCTCTGTTTCGATGTGCTTAGCTCGACTATGGATGAAGTTCGTAGCCGCGCCCTTGCAGGTGCGCCAGAGGGCCTTTTGGTGCTTGCAGAGCAGCAGACTTCCGGGCGCGGGCGTATGGGGCGGGTCTGGCAGTCGCCGCCGAATAACAACCTCTATATGTCGTGGCTGTTGCGCCCAACCTGGCTGCCTTCAGATCAGGTGTATGCTCTCACCATGCTCTTCGGCGTGAGTCTTTGTGCTGCCATCAAAGAGGTGAGCGGCCTGTCTGCTCAACTCAAGTGGCCTAACGATCTCTTGCTTCCGCTTGGAGTAGGTAACCCAAAGCTCGGCAAAGCCGGAGGGATTCTTGTTGATGCGAAGTGGCGGGGCCATGGCTTAGAATTTGCTAACGTTGGTTGCGGAGTAAATGTTAATGCTCACCCCCCACTCGATGCATTACTACACTACCCCCCGACATCGCTAGCAGCTGCCTGTGGTCATTCGCTTGATCGGCTTGAACTCTTACGCAGTTTCATTCGTCAGCTCGATCAAGGCTATGCGATGTTGCATCAACAGCACTATGATCAACTCTTCCAAAGCTGGCGAGCTTGTTTAGCCACGCTTGGAACACAGGTCACGATCCAGACCCCAACCGGTGAGCTAGAGGGCATAGCTGAGGATGTGCTTCCCTCGGGCGCTCTCGTATTACGCAGATCGGGAGGAGAGCGTGTTACCGTCACAACTGGTGATGTGGCAGCCTAAAACTGCGCATCAGCTTTCTATCAGCTTGTGGCTAGGTTAGTACTAATGAACCTATGGTATAGTACTTTCAGTTTAGCTAACAAGCATAACCATGTAATCTAGTAATGCTACCACGTCGTAGCAGAACGGAGCGAGCACGTATGCGATTACCTGCACGACGCCTGTTCATGGGCGTGTTGCTTATAATGGGCTTGGTAGGCATAGTTTATGTCGCCCGCATCGGCTACCGATGGAATAGGGCGATCAGCGACGTTAATCAGGTGTTTGTTACGTCGGTAACCCTGCCAAATCTCGAGACACCTGTTCCAACGACAGCCGCTCACGTTGCCAATCAACCTACGCAATTGATTCCTTCGCCCACGCCGGAACCCCCCTTGCCCGATGGGACAACAACAATTTTGTTGATGGGAACGGATGCGCGACCTACTGATACCGAGCCGACCCGCACCGATGCGCTTGTCCTCGTTCATCTTAATTGGCACGACAATAAAGTGAGCATGCTTTCGCTGCCGCGCGACCTCTGGGTAACCTACCCGGGCGGCTATGGCGAAGGGCGTATCAACGCGGCCTATGCCCGTGGCGAAAAGCAAATGGCCGGTGGCGGCCCCGAGTTGGCGAAAGCGACCGTCAGTGAGTTAACCGGCCTCAAGGTCGATTACTTCATTATGATGAACTTTACCGCCTTCAAAACGGTCATCGACGAACTCGGTGGCATTTCGATCAATGTGCCCAAAGAGATCATAGATCCCAACTTCCCCACAGATGACTATCGCACGATCGAGGTTCACTTCAAAGCGGGCGAACAGATTATGGATGGTGAACGAGCCTTGATCTATGCTCGCACCCGCCACGCCGATAGCGACTTTGGGCGCAATCAGCGCCAGCAAGAAGTCTTGATGGCGATCTTCAAAACCATCCGCGAAAAGGGCCTGTTCGATCAGATCACCAATATCGATCGCTACACTAGCGCTCTGCGCGACCATGTCAAGACCGATCTTCCGCGCTCGATGCTCTTCGATCTGGCTCGTTTGGGCGCGGGTCTCGATCCCGATCGCATCCATCGCTATGCGATCGATTCGCAGATCATCTACGAATTGAAGGACCCAGCGACTTTTGCGGTCGAGCCAAAAGAGCTGCGCAAGATCATCGGTCAGATCACGGGCGATGCGGTTTCATCGGCTGGTGGCACCGAACAGAAGTAGCCCTTCAAGCGCGAAAAGCGCCTTCTAACTCGATAGCTGTTGTTGTGTGGAATTGTGTCTCTCAGCGCAGAATTCCACACAACAAACGAGAGCAATCCCTTCATAATCCCAACCCAAGCGGCTTCTCTAAGACTCCTGCTATCAGCTTCACAAAGCTGTCTTGTATCAAGGCGGAAAGGGCTTTTACCCAAAAAGTTCCTAACCGCGTCCGCCTACGGCTACAAAATCGCTTTCCCAAACCAGACACGTCTCCTTAGATTCGCTGCGATCGATGCTAGCTCAGTGCTTGAACATTGCTTTGCAGAGCGGATCTCTGCGCGCAGGGTTAGCCCACTCAGTGAGTGGTTAGGACGTTGATAGCCGAAGGCGGACGCGCTAGAAGCCTGCTTTGGGCGAGAGACTTGGCCGCCAGAGCACAGAACCGATCAAGTGGCTAGAGCTGAAACACGCAGAATCGCCTTGGGCGGCTGTGTGTTTTGTGCTTTTTAGCGATCTGCTTGATAATGGGCTTTCGCGATCATCGATTGCGATTTGGACAAGCATAGCCTAGCCCGTCGGGCTTGAGTATCGAACATAGTATGAGTGAAGGGAAGCTTAACTCGGGCCGAGCCCGCTCGCTCGGGCGCGGCATCGCCTTGGCCGCGCTTGCGATTGCGGTCGGCAATATCGCCAGTCGTCTGCTCGGCTTGGTGCGCGACTCGACCATCGCCTTCTATTTTGGGCGTGGCGCTGCCGTCGACGCCTACACAGCGGCTTGGCAGGTGCCAAACACGGTCTACGACTTTTTGATCAATGGAGCGATCAGCGCCGCGCTCGTGCCCGTTTTTAGCGCCTACGCTGAAAGCGACGAGGACGAATTTTGGAAGGTCGGCAGCGGCATTATCAACCTCGCAATGCTTGTGCTCTTGCTGATCACCGGGCTGATGCTCTGGCAGACTCCGGGCGTGATCAACCTGCTGGTGCAGCAATCGCAGGTCGAGCTGCGCGAGGAGACGATCGCGCTTACGCGCCTGATGCTGCCCGCTGTGCCGCTAATGGGCCTGTCGGGCTTGATCACAGCCCTGCTCTACGCCCGCCAACGCTTCCTCTTTCCGGCCTTTGTGACCGCCGTCTTCAACCTCGGCATTATCATGGGCGCGATGCTCTTTCACCAGCGCTTCGATGTGCGCAGTCTGGCGATCGGTGTGCTGATCGGCGCGCTGGCCCAAGTTATGTTGCAGCTGCCCGGCCTGCGCGGCATGCGCTACCACTTCAGTCTGGGCCTCAAGCACCCGGGCACGCGGCGTGTGCTGACGCTCTATGCGCCGGTGGCCTTGGGCATGGGCTTTTCGGTCGTGGGCATTGTGATCGACCGCTGGCTGGCCTCGGGCTTCGAGTCGGCCCTCTCGACCATGCGCTACGCCACCACCTTGATCCAGTTCCCGCTTGGTCTGGTGGCGACCGCCGTTTCGACCGCCGTTTTGCCAACCCTTTCGCGCCAAGAGACGGCCGCCGACGAAGAAGGCTTTCGGCGCACGCTCGGCATGGGCATCAAAGTGGTGCTACTGTTGATCATTCCGGCCTGCGTCGGCCTGATGATGCTGGCTCAGCCGATCGTGGCTCTGCTCTTTGAGCGCGGCCAGTTCAGCGCCCAAGACAGCGCCGCGACTGCGCTGGCCTTGCTTTGCTACCTGCCCGGCCTGCCGGCCGCCGCCATCGACCAGATGCTGCTCTTCGCCTTCTATGCGCGCAAAAACACGCTTGTGCCTAATCTGGTGCAGGGTGCGGCTATTCTGATCTATCTGCTGACCGTGCTGCCGCTGATCTATCTCAGCGACTTGGGTTACCTTTCGCTGGTCTTGGGTAACTCGGCCCAGTGGATCGGCCATATGCTCTTGTTGCTCTTCTTGGCGCGCCGCTTTGTAACCTTTGGCGGTCTGCGCATCGGCGAAGCGCTGCTGAAAACCCTGGCCGCCAGCGCCGTGATGGCCGCCGCGATTTGGGGCTTGCTGGCCTTGACCTCTGGGAGCGCGTGGCTCGGCCTACCGCTGGTGCAGATCGTCTTGGCGGGCAGCTTGGGCGCGGCGCTCTATTTCGCCTGTTGTCTGTTGTTGAAGGTCGAATCGCTGAGCTTCTTTGTGAACGCCTTGATGCGACGAATCGGTCGTCGTACTGAAGCTTAAGTGGAGCGTTTATGCTATCGTTGAGCCAGTTCGTTAGCAAAACAGAGATCCCTGAACCGTGGGGCGAGGGCGAGAAGATCCCGTGGAACGATCCCGCCTTCAGCGCCCGCATGCTGCGCGAACACCTTTCGCAGCAGCACGATGCTGCCAGCCGCCGTTTCGCCCTTATCGATCAGCATGTCGCTTGGATTGATAGTCTGCTGCCTCAGCGAGCGGCGCGCATTCTCGATTTAGGCTGCGGCCCGGGCCTCTACACCAGCCGTCTGGCGCGTCTGGGCCATCGCTGCGTCGGGATCGACTTTTCGCCCGCCTCGATCGCCTATGCCCGCGAGCAGACCCAGCGCGAAGGCTTGGCCTGCGACTATATCGAAGCCGATCTGCGCCGAGCCGATTTCGGCGGCCCCTACGATGCGGCTCTGTTTCTGTTTGGCGAAGCGAACGTCTTTCGACCAGAGGAGCTGCGAGCGATCATCCAGCGCGCTGCCGCAGCCTTGCGTTCGGGTGGCCTGCTGCTGCTCGAGCCAGCCCGCTTTGAAAGTACCTATGCCGAAGCTCACAGAGCGCCCAGTTGGTCGCGCCATCCGGCGGGCGGCCTCTTTTCCGATCGGCCCCATCTCCTGCTCCACGAGAGCTTCTGGCACGAAGGCCAGCGCTGTTCGATTGAGCGCTACCTTGTGATCGATGCCGAGACGGGCGCGTCGAGCTTCTATGCGGCGACGACTCAAGCCTATCACGAGGCCGAGCTGGTCGAGCTGATCGCCCAGAACGGTTTCGAAGCGATTGGCAGCTTTCCGCAACTGGGCGGCGGCGAAGCCTCTGGCGATTTTTATGCGTTAGTAGCTACAAAAGCCTAAGGGAGTTGTGAATGAAGAGTTACGATTACGCTCAACGAGATGGGGTGCGTGCGCTCTCGTGGGACGATTGCGCCGCTCTGGCCGCCCAACTCGTCGAGAAGATCGCGCCTTTTCAGCCCGATTGTGTGGTCGGCATGGCTCGTGCCGGACTCTTCCCCGCCACTATGGTAGCCCTCAACCTGCGGCGCGACCTCTATCCGGTGCGTATCTCGCGCCGTATCAACGACGAAGTGCGCTACGAAAAGCCGATCTGGCATGTGCCGGTCAGCGATGCGGTCAAGGGCAAGCGCGTTGTGGTGATCGACGAGATCGCCGACACCGGCGAGTCGCTCGAAATGGTGCGCCAAGCGGTCGAACAGCAGGGCGCCAGCGCGGTGATCAGCGCCTGCTTGGTGCGCCATAGCTGGGCCAAGCCCGAGCCTTTTGCGGTCGGCTTGGTTAGCGACGAGCTGATCGTCTTTCCGTGGGATCGCCAAGTCTATGTCGATGGCGCTTGGCAGCCACACCCCGAGATAGTCGCCGCCATCGAAAGCCAGAAGCAGAAATGATCGTGATTGTGACCGGGCCGCTGGGCATCGGCAAGAGCACAACCGCTTGGAAGCTGCTCGCGCGCTTCGAGCGGGCAGCCATGCTCGATCTCGACTACATTGCGGCCATCCAGCCCTTCGACTACTACAAGCAAGCCGATCTCGACTATGCCTACGCGACGGCGGGGGTCTTGGCGGCGCACCATGTCGCACACGGCATCACAAACCTGGTGCTGAACTGGGTGCTAGAGGTCCCAGAACAGCTTGAGCGCCTCTCTAAGGCCCTTGAAGTCTGCAAGCTACCCATCTATACCTTTCGGCTCACCTGCACGCCAGAGGAGCTTGAGCGGCGCGTGCGTCAACGCAACAACGAAGATCTCGACTTCGAGCTGCGGCGCAGCCAAGAGCTGCTCGGCATTCTGGCACGCGCGGCTCAGACCGGCTACCTCGGCGAAGAGATCGACACAACCGCGCTCAACAGCGATCAAGTTGTCGATCTGATCTGGCAACGCATCCACGCCGACTAGGTGTTCCACCAGATTAAGTTCACCACGCGAGACACAGTTTTTTGTTCACCACACGAGACACAGAGACATAGAGGGGTACTGAGAGATAAAGAGGATGGAACGCTGTTTCAAGTGTTACAGGCTTACGCACAAACTTCTCTCTATGCATACATTTCTCAACATTCTCTCTAACAAACTCAGTGTTTCGGTGCCTCTGGGGTGAATAAAAAAAAGAGATCCCACCTCTCGGGCGGGATCTCTTTTTGTTCGCAGAGCGAACGGCTTATTTGGTCACAAAGCTCTCGACTTGGCGTAGCAGAGGCGCGGGCAAGCGTCCAACGATCTTGGTGCCTTGCTCCTGATAATCCTCTTCGTCGACAACGCCGCGTTGATGCCAGAGCGCAACCAAATCGTTGCGTTTGTAGGGAATGAAGGCCGCTACTTTGACCATCTGATCGCCGAGCGTTTCTTCAACACGCTCGAGCAGCTCTTCTAGGCCCCACTTCCTTTGAGCCGAGACCGCGACATAATCGTTTGGAAGACCCATAGCCTCCGCGATGCGCCCGACCTCTTCCTCGGTCATGCCAGTGAGCAGGTCGACCTTGTTGAGCACCGTCAGCACAGGCTTATCGCCAGCGTTCAGCTCTTCGAGCGTCTTCAACACGGTTTGAGCCTGTTCGTCGGCGTTGTGGTGGGTGATGTCGAGCACGTGCAGCAGAATATCAGCCTCGTTGATCTCTTCCAAGGTTGCTCGGAAGGCCGCAACCAACTGAGTCGGCAGCTTTTGAATAAAACCTACCGTGTCGGTGATCATGGCCTCGCCGCCGCCCGGCAGCATAATGCGACGTGTGGTTGGGTCGAGCGTGGCGAAGAGCTGGTCTTCGGCCTTGACCCCAGCATCGGTGAGGGCGTTGATCAGTGTCGATTTGCCAGCGTTGGTATAGCCGACCAGCGCGATAATGGGCGTGCCGCTGCGGCGGCGGCGCTGGCGGTAGAGTTCACGATGGCGATGGACATCGGCAAGCTGTTCTTTGAGCCAAGCAACCCGTTGATCGATCAAACGGCGGTCGATTTCCAACTGCGTTTCACCGGGGCCGCGCAGACCGACCACACCACCAGCCGAGCCTCCACCACCGCCCGCTTGGCGCTCGAGGTGGGTCCATTGGCGACGCAGGCGCGGCAGCAAGTATTGGTACTGCGCCAGTTCGACCTGAATACGACCTTCGTGGGTGCTCGCGTGTTGCGCGAAGATGTCGAGAATGAGGGCGGTTCGGTCAAGGACCGTAACCTTCAATTCTGCTTCGAGGTTACGGGTTTGAGAGGGTGATAACTCGTCGTCAAAGATCACGAGATCGTATTGCAGCTCTTCGCGGAGGGCTGCGATCTCACGAACTTTACCAGGGCCGATGAAGAACTTGGGGTAGGGCTGAGTGATCTTTTGGAAGGCTCGGCCTACGACATCGACACCAGCGGTATCGGCCAGCAGCGCCAGCTCTTCGAGCGAATCTTCTACACGCCAAGGACTATCAGAGACAAAGACTTCGGCACCAACCAGAAAGGCACGTTGACGCGGTGCTTTGGTTGCATAGAGCTTTTTGCCGTCAGCGGTGACAAGCTTTTCTTCTATGGTGGTCTCCTTCTGTGGGCTCTTCTCCATTAGACAATTATAGAGAAGATGTTATGAATAACTGTTCCAAATTGTGGTGAAATCGCAAAAAAGCTTTTTTTCATTGTAGCACGCGCTTTTAGCCATCGCAAGAAATCGGACAACTGAATTTTGAATAGTGTGGGCGCCTAAACTGAAACGAATCGCTTTAATCTCCGTACGGTATAGTAAAACCACTTTTTATTTTTTGAAATTGCAAAAGATATGGTCTGAATAGAAATAGAGAAGGGAGGTGTCCTATGGCGATTTATCGCTGGCTCGATACGCAAAATCCTCTGGTTCGCGTAGGGCTCAAGCTGATTCTCAAAGCCTGTGCAATTGTTTTATTGATACTTGGCTTTATGCTGCTTATCTATACGATGGCAATTTTTATCGCCCTGTTTGCAACGTTTACGAGCAGTTTCGATCTCTCTCTGATGAGCTCTGGCATAGCAGGAGCTATCGGGGCGATTATCGCTTTGGTCACGGCAAGTAGTATCTGGTCGTATAGCTATCTGCGCCGTGGTATGGCTCTAACAGGCGCTTCTGGTGACCATGATCGGCTTGGCGAAGCGTTTAGGGTACGGTTTTATCGTTTTTATTGGTCTGAATCGCCTCAAGGCAATGGCTCGCTTCAGTTTACGCCCAACGGTCTCCTCATTTCAGCCACGCGCTTTCGCTACCATTTGCTCGTTCAACTGCTGATTTTTATGGCGCTCTTCATCGTCTTCTTTATCTTCTTCGAGCGCTTCGCTATTCTGATCACCTTGGTCTGTTTAGAACTGATCGAGCGTCTGATCAAAAAGCCCAAACAGTATCTTATTCCCTTCGATGAGCTAAAGCTGCACTGGAAGGCCAAACATTACGCGATCTTCAAGAGCGCTCGCCAGCCCAAGCAGCTCGATATCGAGATCGCTCAGCAAGATTGGCCGCGTTTTGAGCGTGAGTTAGAGCGTCATGCGCTGTTTGTGGCTGGCGAAGCTCACTTAGCCCGGGCCTAATGCTCTATCAAGGGCGATCTGCAAGCGCCTTAGAGCTTTATGCTAGGTCACTTCGCTATGTTTCGCTTTCAGGCGGTGTGTTTTCTTCCTCTCATTCGATCCTCAGCGCGTCCGCCTACGGCTACCAACATCCCGCCCATCGAATAGACGTCTATCTGTGCTACGAGACCGCCCCCGAAACCACAAACATATCAATGTATGAGTTATGCCGCTTGAAAGGATGTTTGTTTGATTTGAATAGCTAGAGGAGGTAGCTTATGTGGGCAAGATTGAAAGCGATGCCGCCAGCCTATTCCAACCCAGTTTATCGCTTGGTCATGTTAATAGCTGGCCTTTTGATGGTGGCTGCTTCTATAATCTCCTTGCAGTCTCGTATCATCCTTCTCTTCGTAGGATGTTGTTGGTGTGTGATCTCTCTTTCCGACTATGCTCGTTCTTACTCCTTAACGCTGGCTGCGCTTTTGCGCCTGAGCGCCACCATCCTTGCGATCATTGTGGTTATTTTGGCGCTCTATTCGCTATTTTTGGTACAAACGTGATTCGTTTTTTTGATCTCCACTTGTCGCGCGGACGCAGCTCTTGAAGTGGGGTGTGCATCGCTCCCTTCTGCCGCAATGCGGGAGCTATGCATTAGCCAAAAGTCGTGTCGGCAGCAACAGGCGATCGTTCGCATAGCATCACGGGAGTATCCTTGAGAGCACAGAACGGAGAGACATTCACCCCCTCGCCCGCAGTGCGGGAGAGGGGACCGGGGGTGAGGGAAGATAACGCTGACCGTATGTCGATTTGTGGGTAATGTAGAGATTGTGGGAGAAGGACTGGGGATGAGGGCAGCTAGCCCATTTGGTAGCCGTAGGCGGACGCGCTAGGGAACGGATGGGAGGGAGAGACCACGCCGCTAAGGTGATAACGAGCTTGATAGAGATTGCAAGGCGGAATAAGCGCGAAACCCTTTCTCGCGCTTGCTTAATCGAGAGGGCGGCTTTGTTTTGCTGAAGGTCAGTCTGTTTACATAACAAAAACCAGCCAGAGCTTTCAATCTGGCTGGTTTTTATGTTACAAGAGTGCTTTTAGAGCGTAGTCCAGCTCTCCATCTGGCTAGAAAGTTGGCCGATCGCTTCGTTATCGATCGGCGTCTGCATGCGGTCGATCGCGCGGGTGAGCATGGCGAGTTGTTCGGGCGAAGGAGTTGAAAAGGCCATATTGAGCATGGCCTTGAGCAGGGTGGCGTAGGCCACGATCAGATCTCCTGAGCCGAACGATTGTTGGCTCGTTTCGGTAATGCCCGCAATCAGCTCTTGGCGAATGGCTACCCAAGCATTGGGATGATTGGTTGCAGGAGCGCCTTCAAGCAGCTGTTTACAGCGTTCGATCGTGATTCGACGCGGATGCTCTTGCTCGATGGGGGGCGGCCCAGCTTTGTTGTCGCCTGAGGTCTGCTCGTTGAGAGTAAGCTCGGTTAAGCGGTTCAGCCCAGCTTTCAGCAGATTCTCGATCTCACGGGCATAGGTAATCCACGCGCCGATTTGCATGCGAAACGGATCTGGGATGTCGCGGGCGCGTCCGGATAGCTCGCCCAATGTGGTGACATGGCCTGCCACTTCGGGGTAACGAGCGCGTATCACACGGGCGGTGCCGCTATCGACAGCAACGATCACCTGAGCATGCTTGACATGCTCTTCGCTTACAGATTGTGCGCGGTAAGCAGCGATATCCAAGCCAAGCGCCATCATTGCATCGCGTGCTTCACTTTCCGCAGGATCATCGTCGTGGGCGACTACACCGCCAGTCGTAACCTTCCAATCGAGGCCCCGTTGGCTGATGAGCCGTTCCAGCAATGCTGCAGTCATCGGCACACGACCTGTCGCTGCGCCGCCGACGATCAGAATTGTCGGGGACATGCTGTGCTCCAAGTAAAGGTATTGGTCTTCAATCCAGTGGGAAATAGTCGTTCTGGGCGCGATTATACCACTAACCGTGTTCGAAGTGTGATGAAGGACAAATCTTTCGGATTGAAGCGAGCAGTACCAAGGTTAGGTCATCAAACAGTCTGTGGCAGCCTACAAAAGACTACCACAGACCGCATTGAGGGCCTAACTGATTGGAAGAACCTAAAGGCAATCAGCTAAGCGACCTCGCCTTTTATTGTACCGCTAAACGTATACCAGAGTGCGACGATGGCTTAACGGTCTTGGTACTGCTTCTTGTAATACTCGCGGTATTCGCCACTCTTGATCGGCTTCCACCAGTCGGGGCGATCGACGTACCAGCGCACGGTGCGCTCCAGTGCCTCGTCAAAGCTGTGGCGGCTGGTCCAGCCCAAGGCGCGCAATTTGCTAGTGTCGAGGGCGTAACGTCGGTCGTGGCCTGCGCGGTCTTTTACATAAGTGATCAAGCTGTGGGGCTTGCCGAGGATATCGAGCAGCTTGCGAGCCATGTCGATATTGTGGGTTTCGACGCCCGTACCAACGTTGTAGACTTCGCCAGCCACACCCTTGTGCAGCACAACATCGATGCCCTCGCAGTGATCTTCCACAAATTGATAGTCACGCATCTGCATGCCGTCGCCGTAGATCGGAATGGGCAAGTCTTCGAGTGCGTTGGTTGTAAAGAGCGGCACAGCCTTTTCGGGGTACTGGTAGGGGCCGATGTTGTTTGAACCGCGTGTGATGGTTGCGTTCAAACCATAGGTGATGTAGTAGGCGTAGACCAAGTGGTCTGCAGCGGCCTTGGTGGCCGAATAGGGGCTGCGGGCTTCCAGCGGGTCGCCTTCTTTCGAGCGGTTCGGGACCGGAATGGTGCCGTAGACTTCGTCGGTGCTGACCTGATGGTAACGCGGCAGTTGCAGCTGGCGGGCCACTTCGAGCAGGACGTGAGTGCCTTGCACGTTGGTCTGGGTGAACACAAAGGGGTTCAAGATCGACTGGTCAACGTGCGACTCGGCGGCGAAGTTCACGATGGTGTCGATATTGTGTTCTTGAATCGTCTTCTTTACGGTCTCGAAATCACAAATATCGCCCTTCACAAACGTGAAGCGTGGGTTCTTCTCGAAGCGGTCAAAGTTCTCGACACGCCCGGCATAGGTCAACTTGTCATATACAACGATTCGATAATCGCTGTACTTTTCTAGCATGTAGTTGACAAAGTTTGAGCCAATAAAGCCTGCCCCGCCGGTTACGAGCAGATTTTGCATATAAATCCTCCGTAATAACGCACTGATTCGTAGATCGTCATGGATCCAAGGTGCGTATAGAACACAAACTATCGGTTCGAGATTCCTGTATAAAGGTATGCGACAAGTGTCGACTGTTCAATGATGTTTGTCTGAAACTGCTCTGAGTTTTGATTAGACACACCGACTAAAGAGAATACCACAGATTAGGCTGAATCGGTGCGAGCCGATTGGGAAGGCTTATGCAGCGGTCGCAGCAGTACCAGAGCGGCCAGCGCGACCACCAGACCGTTGGCCCAAAAGGGCCAAGCCGCTCCCCAGGCCTCGTACATCCAGCCGCCTATGGTTGGGGCGAAGGCTGAACCGATTCCGCCGATCAAGGCATAGTGGGCGAAGGCTTGGCCGCGCAGCTTTTCGTCGGCGATATCGGCGATCAGGGCCGAGATAGCGGGGCCAGTTAAACAGAAGCAGATCGCTTCGAAGACCCAGAGCGGTATCAGCATCCAAAATTGTGGCAGCAGCGGCAAGAGCAGACAGGTCAGCGTGCTCGCTGCGATTCCGATCAGCGCCGCGCGTTGATGGCCCATGCGGTCGGCTAGCTTGCCGAGCGGCCCGGGCGCGAAGGCATAGATCACTCCCGGCAGAGCGAAAGCGAAGCCGACTCCTACTAAGCCAGCCTGAAAGCGATCGTTGAGATAGATCGTCAAGACTGGTAAGGTGAGCGCATAGCCGACTGCGCGTAGAAAGGCCACAATAAAGAGCGGCAACAAGGGTAGAAAGAGCGGGTCGAAGGGCGAGAGCCGCCCTTGATCAGTGACCGGAGCGAGCTGCTGTTGGTAGGTGTTGCGTTTGGCCAAAACCAGCGCCAGCAGCATGGCAGCCACATAGCCCCAAAAAACGATGTGAAGCGTTGTAACGCTGTCGAGTTCGGGTGTGGGGAAGCGCCACTGGTCAAAGGGCAGACCGGTGTATTGGGTCAGAATCGGCAGGACACTTGTAACTTGGGCGCGCGTGTCGGCGTCAAATAATCCAACAACCAACACGGTCCAGACCGCTCCTAACCCGTTGCCCACAACGCCCAGACTCGTCAGCCAACCGTAGGAGCGCGCTCGCTGCGATGCGGCGCTTTGGTCGGCCAAAACAACGCTGATCGTCAGCCAGGTGATCGACGAGCCGACGCCTTGCACCAGACGGGCCACCACCAGCATGCTCACGCTGTTGGCAATGGCGAACAGCGCCATCGAAAGAGCGTAGACGCTGAGCGCAAACACCAGCAGGCCGACGCTGTTGGGCAGCCACCATGGGTGCTCTTGGCGCCTGCCGAGGTCGATGATATAGCCGACGATCGGGCGCAGAACTAAGGCCGTAAAGGAAAAGACCGAGAAGAGCCAGCCAACCGTGGTTGCGCTGGCTCCTAGGGCAGTTCCAAAGAGGGGGAGAACGAATTCAAATACACCGAGCGGAGCAGAAGCGAAGACTACCACCCAAGCGAAGGGGACGATCTGTTCGATCTCGCGCAGTGAGGGCAGCTTCCACTTGTTCTGCTCAGCTCCGATCTCACTTTGGGTCACGATTTACTACCCACCGAAATACGCATCAGCAAACCGACGATCAAGAAGTTCATCAAAACCGATGAACCGCCATAGGAGATAAATGGCAGCGTAATACCTGTGAGCGGGAAGAGGCGCAGGTTGCCTCCCAAGATGATCAAGGTCTGAACAGCCAGAATCGAGGTGAGACCGACCGCTAAGAGTTGCTCGAAGCCTCGGAAGTTGCCGGGCACCGATTGAGCGATATGGAAGCCACGGAAGATCAGGAGCAGATAGGCGATCAGGACGCCGATTGTGCCGATCAGACCGAACTCTTCGCCGATCGCGGTGAAGATATAGTCGGTATGCACGGCGGGCACCGTTGTGGGCGAGCCGAGGCCGAGGCCAGTGCCGAAGATGTTGCCGCTGGCGATGGCATACATTGCCTGCACAATCTGATAGCCGCTGCCTTGAGCCGTCTCCCAAGGCGAGAGCCAGACCGAAACGCGCAGTTTTACGATCGGCAAGAGTTGGTACAAAATCAAGGAGCCGATACCGAACGCGCCGACTCCGCCCAGTACATAAAGACCACGCCCAGTTGCAACATAGAGCATGGCCAAGAAGACGCCAAAGAGCAGCAATGCTGCGCCGAGGTCGCGTTGGAAGACGATCACCAACATACTGATGCCCCACATGCCGACCAAGGGCACCAGATAGGGCAGGGGCGGTAGAGTGAGCGGTCCTAGTTGGTAGTTCATTTCCGAGACGGCGCGGTGCTCATCGAGGTACGAGGCCAAGAAGATCACCAACAGAATCTTGAGCAGCTCGCTCGGTTGAAACAGGAAGAAGCCCAAGTTGAACCAGACACGCACACCCGATCCGTTGGGGTCGACGCCGAACACAAAGGTGGCGACCATCAGACCGAGGCCGAGCGCCATCCAGACATAGCGGTTATGGCTGAGCCAGTCCATCAGCGAGGTGCGCAGATAGCTGATGAAGATGCGATCCCAGGGCACAAAGATCATGGCCGCTAAAAAGACGATGCCGATTGTGACCCAGAGCGACTGCTTGGCAGCGACATCGCCATAACAAGGCACTAACTGGACGATGTCGTCGACCTCAGCCTTACATAAGATCGCGTCGAGATCGGGTTTGAGACGGGCGTTCATCAACAAACCGAGTCCAGAAAGCAGTGCGACAAGCGGCAAGAGCAGTTCATCGCAGCGAGGGCTACGCCAACTTAAGCCGAACGAGATCGCAAACAGCAGGAAGAAGGGTAAGGTTGAGGGCCATAGGATATTCACAGCGTCTGAAAACGAAATGTTCATTTCGTTTGCGCTGGTCGTAATGGTTGCGAGAAGGTAGCCTGCTGCAAAAAAGAGCAAGACCGTCAGCATAAGGCGGAGCTCTACGCGGCGCAGGTGACGCAATTGTGCAAGCATAACGAGATCGTCCCTTGTTATGATGACCAGTAAGTGATCAGTATACCATGTTCAATCTATCTTCATGCTATACTTTTTACAATAAGCTTTCGAGATCCTGCTGCTGAAGGTTGCAAGCCCAAAAGCTAAAACTGAGCGCAGATGGTGATCTCAAGATCGTGGAGGAAGGAACCCTATGTCCGCACCGACGAGTAGTGCTGCTGGTATCGTTTGGGATCTCAGCGAATTGTATAGCTCACCGCAAGATCCTGCAATCGAACAGAGCTTTAACGATGCCATGGCGGCGGCTGAACGTTTCGCCCAAACCTATCGTGGCACGATCGCTAGGCCCGAAGGCCCTGATCCCGAGCAATTCCGTGCAGCACTCGAAGAGCTAGAGGCGATTTATGATTTGACCTATCGCCCGGCAGTCTATGCGATGCTGCTGTTTAATGCCGATACCAGCAAGCCCGAGCACCGCGAGTTGCAACAACGCGCCGAACAGCGCATGACTCAGGTCATGAACTCGCTGATCTTTTTTAACTTAGAGTGGCTTTCGCTTGATGATGAGACGGCTCAGAAGTCGCTCGACAACCCGATCTTACAGCCCTACCACCACTTCTTGAGCGCGGCTCGCAAAGAGAAGCCCCACGTTTTGAGCGAGCCAGAAGAGCGCATCATCAACGAAAAGGATGTGACGGGGCGCAACGCTTGGGCCAACCTATTCGCCGAGTTGGTCGCTTCGCTCTCGTTCGAGATCGAAGAGGATGGCGAGGTCAAGCAGTTGCCGCTCGATGCAGTGCTTTCTTACATGCATCATCCCAAGCGCGAAATGCGCGAGAAGGCCATTCGTAAGCTTTATAGCGTGCTTAGCACCCAAAGCGACACCTTGACCTTCATCTACAATACGCTGATTCAAGACAACTTGACTATGAACCGCCTGCGCAAGTATCCCGATCCGATGTTCAGCCGCCACCTTTCGAATGAGGTTGAGCCGGAAGCGGTAGCTGCGATGATGGAGGCGGTTGAGCGTAACTACGATATCGCGCACTCCTTCTTTAGCCTGAAGGCCAAACTGCTTGGTCTGCCCAAACTAGAGATCTTCGACCAGTATGCGCCTTTAGAGCAGATCGCTCAGAAGAAGAGCTACGAAGAGAGCAAAGAGATCATCTTGACCGCTCTGGCTGGTTTCGACAAGCGCTTCCATGATATCGCTGCCAGCTTTTTCGAGAAGAACTGGATCGACGCCGAACTGCGCCCCGGTAAACGCGGCGGTGCTTTCTGTATGGGCTATTCGCCTTCGAGCCATCCCTACATTCTCTGCAACTATACCGATAACCTGCGCGATGTGATGACGGTCGCTCACGAGTTGGGCCACGGTATTCACTTCGAGCTGGCTCGCAAGCAGACCATGCTCAACTATAGCCCGACCCTGCCAGTCGCCGAGACCGCTTCGGTCTTTGCCGAAATGTTGGTCTTTGAGCACCTGCTCAAGCAAGAGAGTGATCCCAAGGTGCAGTTGGGCCTGCTCTGCAACAAGATCGAAGATAGCTTCGCAACGATCTTCCGCCAGAATGTGCTGACTCGTTTTGAGCAACTGGCCTTCGAGCAGGCTGCAAAAGGCCGCCTTAATCCCGATCAGTTGGGCGAGCTTTGGCTGCGCGCCAACGCGCCTTACTATGGCGATGCGGTCAATATGACCGAGGGCTACGAGTATGGCTGGTCCTACATCTCACATTTTATCAATTCGCCCTTCTACTGCTATAGCTACGTCTTTGGCAATCTGCTGGTCTTAGCGCTCTATGCCATGTATCGCGAACAGGGCAACGCCTTTGTGCCGCGCTATACCGCACTGCTCGAGACGGGTGGCAGCGCATCGCCGACCGATATGTTGGCTGCGTTGGGTGTAGATGCACGCGATCCTGCATTTTGGAACTTGGGCTTTAGCGAGTTACGCCGTTTGGTTGAGCGCGCTCAAGCTCTGGTTGATTAACGTTCTAGCGCGAGTGCAAGTGTCCCGAAGGACGCTTGCACTCTCCTTTACAATAACAATAAAAGATTGCTAACAACGGACGGCGCACATCCTGCTCACGTTTTGTGACGACCAAGACCATCTTGACTGTTCGCCAGTTGGATTGAGTCCCTAGTTCCAAACGGTTTTGGAGTTGAAAGGATGTCCGATGCAAACCCAGCGCATATTGAAACGTCTGATTGTGCTCGTGCTTGCGCCCTTCTTGCTTGCCTGTGGTTCGCCTCAGGCGCAGGTTGTTCGTGAAACGGTTATTGTGAACCAGACAAGCGCCCCCGTTGTTCAGACCGTGATCGTTGAAGCTACTAGCGAAAGCGATACTGCTCAGGTTGAACCCACTGCCGCATCAAGCACTGGCGGTAAATTAACCCAGCTCAACCCCACCCTCGGCGATGTGCGCGTGCGCCAAGCGATCGCCTACTGTATCGATCGGCTAGAGATCGCCAAAGCCCGTTACCCCTTCCTCAGCGATGAAGAGCGCCAAGCCCTGATGATCGACTCGTTTGTGCCCAGCAATCACTGGGCCTATAGCGACGACATCACCAAGTATCCTTTTGATCCTGAAAAAGGCAAGGCCTTGCTTGAAGAGGCTGGCTGGAAAGACAATGGCGGCGGTGGTGTGCGCTATCGCGACGATGGCACTCCGCTCTCGATTAAGTTCCTCAGCGCCGATACGGCTACCTCGCAAAATATCGGTGCCGTGATGGAACAGCAGCTGATCAATAACTGTGGCATTCAGCTCATTCGTACCCACGCACCGGGTTCCTATTTCCTCGGTGCGCGTACGGGCGTGCAAGTGCGTGACTTCGAGCTTACTTCCTTTAGTTGGGTTGGCCAACCCGATCCAAGTGGCTCGACACTCTACGCCTGTAACCAGATCCCCACTCCCGAGAACAACTGGGAGGGCCAGAACTTTATGGGTTGGTGTAACCCGACCGCAAGCAACGCCATTCTGGCCGCCAACAATACGCTTGTGCGCGAAGAGCGTATCAAACAGTTCGCCATTTTCCAAAAGGAATTCACCAAGGATATGGTGAGCCTGCCGCTCTATCAAGTGTTTGATGTGGTCGCGGCGAGCAATAATGTCGAGAACTTTAAGGCCGATGCGACACAAACCATCTTTGGCAACGCTTACGAATGGCGCCTGAAAGATGGCAGCGATAATATGATTATCGCGATCAATAGCGAACCAGATACACTCTGGGGTTTGATCTCGGCAGAGATCACAACCGCCGACATCTTGGCCTTCCTTTTGGGCGATGGCATTACCTCTTACGACTACGACTATCAAGCGCCCGGTAGCCTGACACGCCTGCCAACCCTCGAAAACGGTGGCGCGGTCAATAACGAAGTTGAGGTTACAGAGGGTGATACGGTGTGGTCGATCGACGGCGAAGCCGTGACGCTTGCCCCCGGTGTAGAAGTCGTTGACTCGACGGGCCAAGCTGTAACCTACGAGAGCGGCACCATCAAGATGAACCAGCTCTCGGTCACCTTTGAAAGCATTCCGGGCTTGAAGTGGGAAGACGGCGAGCCGGTTGTGCAAGCCGACTACGAATTAGCCCTCAAGATCAACTGTGATCCCAATTCAGGTTCCGTCTCCTTAACCTTATGCGAGTCGCGCGCCTCGGTCGACTTTGCTAGTGACACAACCTACACCATTACCTATCTTCCGGGCGCGCAGTGGGCGAACTACTCGGTGTATGGTTTGGGCGCGTACCCATCCCACCAAGTGCTCTCCGATGGGCGCAAATTGGCCGATGTGCCCGTCAACGAGTGGGCTTCGCTGCCCGAGATCGCCGAGAAGCCGCTTAGCACAGGCCCTTACAAACTAGTTGAATGGGTCAAAGGCCAAAAACTGGTCTTTGAAGCCAATCCCAACTACTACCGAGGCGAGGTGCCGATCAAGACTCTAACCTTGCAGGTCATTCCCGATACGACTCAAGCGGTGGCGCAGCTGATGACTGGCAGCATCGATATCATCGATTATGCTGGTACCGAACAAGAAGCCGTCTTGAATGCAGGCAAGGAGGGTAAGATCCAAGTGATCTCCTTCCCAAGCGCAACTTGGGCTCACCTCGATATGAACCTGTATCTGCCATGATAACCTTTCTTATTCGCCGCATCCTTCAAATGTTCGTGGTGCTGATTTTGTCGGCGATTGTTTCGTATGCGCTGCTCTACGTTGCGCCGGGCGGCCCGATCGAACAATTGCGTGCCAAACAACAACAGCAGGGCGGACAACAAGGCGCAGAGGCGATACGAGCCGATGATATCGCGCGTATCATCGCACGCTTCGAACTCGACCTCTATATGCCTGTGCGCTTTACCCGTTGGTTGATCGGCTTTCCGCGCGGGCCGATCACCATAGGCGATAGAGAGTTCTTTGGCGACCTTGAGGTGGGCTGCAAGACGCCCGGTTTGGTGCGCTTACGTTACCCTGACGGGCGCGAAGAACTGGTTGAGGAAGGTTGCCAAGAAGCGGTCTATCTGCGCGATCTCACTACGCGCAGGGCGACGAACGGCATTTTGTTTGGTGATTTCGGCGTCTCGCAGGTTATCCTGCGAGACCGACCGATCACCACCCTGATTATGAGCCGACTGCCCTATACCTTGGTGCTGATGGGCACCTCGATTCTGCTCTCGATTTTGATCGGCATTCCGATCGGGGTCTATTCGGCGGTGCGTCAATATTCGCGCTTCGATACAATTATGACCACCTTGGCCTTTATCGGTTCGTCGCTGCCTTCCTTCTTTTTTGGCATCTTGGCGATTCTGCTCTTTTCGGTGCTGGCGCAACAGGCAAACCTACCCTATCTGCCCTCGGGCGATGCGGTGGCCAATCGCAACTACACCATGCCCGTCTTGGGCACTATTCGGGCCGGCTCCTTCTTAGACATGTTCCTACATTTCATTATGCCCTGTTCGGTGCTGACCTTTATCAACATCGCTGGATGGAGCCGTTTTATTCGTGGCAGCATGCTTGAGGTATTACCGCAAGACTATGTAAGAACGGCGCGTTCCAAAGGCCTACGAGAAAGTTCGGTCTTGATCAGCCATGCCTTGCGCAACGCGCTAATTCCATTTGTAACTCTGCTGGCTGGCATTTTGCCCGCTCTCTTCGGTGGTGCCATCATCATCGAAAGTGTTTTCAACTGGCCGGGCTTAGGGCGTCTGTTGCTCGATGCTCTCAACCGCAACGATTATACGGTTGCGATGGCCTTAACCTTTATCCAGATCTTGCTGCTTCTGATTGGGTATCTGCTTTCCGATATCCTGTACACGGTGGTTGATCCGCGAATTAAATTAACATAAGGTGTGGATATGTCGAGCCAGCTCGCAAGCAGTCACGATCGGATCACTACGCCAATTGAAAACCAGTGGGTGAGCCTCCTTAAGCGTCTGTTGCGCCATCGCATCGCCATGGTTAGCCTCGCCATTCTCTTAGTGATGTTTGGGGCTTCGTTGCTTGCGCCGCAAATCGCACCCTTCCCGCGCGATCGCATCGCGATCGATGCCATTCGCTTGGCGCCCATGGAACGCGAGCCAGACGGTCAGTTGCATTTGCTTGGAACTGACCACTTGGGGCGCGACTACTTTACCCGTCTCTTGTACGCGGCCCGGGTGTCGATGCTGGTCGCGATTTTGGTTTCGGTTATCTCTACCCTGATCGGCATTGTGCTTGGCTTGCTGGCGGGCTATTTTGGCGGCTGGGTCGATATCGCCATCAGTCGCACGCTCGAATTCGTCTCAACCTTTCCGGGCCTCACGATCTTGCTGATTGTGGCCTCCATCCTCTTGCGCAACGAGAACTTTATCGTCTTCCCGCGCTTTATGGATCGCTTCGTGGCGGCCCTGTTTGCGATCTCCGAGCGAGAGGCCAAGCAAGTAACCCTGATCATTTTGACCCTTTCGCTCTTGGGCTGGACCGGCACTGCCCGTCTGATGCGCGGCCTGACCCTGAGCGTGCGTGAACAGCCCTATATCGAAGCGGCGCGCGCTCTGGGTGTCTCGAACATCACGATTATGCTGCGCCATATTTTGCCCAACGCGGCGCCGCCTATGATCGTCGACTTCACCTTGGGCATCAACGGGGCCTTGGTGGGCGAAGCAGGCCTGAGCTTTTTGGGCTTTGGCATTCAAGACCCTACCCCGACTTGGGGCAATACGCTCGCCTTTGCCAAAGACTATATGCTGGTCAGCCCTTGGATGCCGTTGGTGGCAGGCTTTCCGATCTTGATCGTTTCGCTGGCGATCAACTACCTCGGCGACGGACTGCGCGACGCGATCGACCCGCGCAGCAAAGTCTAGCTCTAGGGCGCTGCAAAGCGAGCGCAGATCTGAAGCAAGGCCATAGCCTGTTGGCGTGAAGGGCCTGTCCTTCGAAAAGGTCCTAACCGCGTCCGCCTACGGCTACCAAATCGTTCGTCATCCATTCAGGCGATCAACAGTTTCGAAGCGTTTCGCTGTAGTAGAAAGGCTATTGCAGCGAGACGCTTTGTGTGTTTACACACCAAGCGGGTTCAGGCTCAGTGCGCTGAAGGGCATGTGCTTTTCAGCGTGGCAACAGCGAAAAAGCGCGGAAAGCCAAGAGCAGCTATGTTTCGCTCTGGCGAAGGCGAAGGAAGTATGTTGCTGGGCGGGATGTTGATAGCCGTAGGCGGACGCGCTAGGGACTGTATGAAAGGGAGAGAACTCGCCGCTAGAGCGATATATTCGTGATAACTGAGGCTGAGCAAAACAACGAAGGTTTCGAGTCAACGCTCGAAACCTTCGCTGATGAAAAAGTGCTCTACAAAGAGTGCAGAAAAGAGCGCGAGAAGTGCTGTTAGTTCTCTTCTTCGCGGAAGATGCCATCGATGCGGGTTGGCGAATGCAGCGCACCAGTGCCTTTACCAAACGCGCCCCGGCGATAGACGATCTTGCCGCCCGCCATGGTCAACATCACTTGGCCCTTCAACTGCTGGCCCTGCAATGGGGTGTTGCGGCCTTGCGAAGCGAAGGTATTCGGATCGACCTTCCAGGGGCGCTCTGGGTCGAAGATCACAATGTCGGCGCGGCTGCCCGACCGCAACGAAGCCGGCGAGCGTCCCAAGACACTGGCGGGGCCTTCGGTGAGGCGCGCCACCATCTCGACCAGATCCATCTCGCCACGGTGTACGAGAGTCAACACCAAGCCTAGCGCCGTTTCGAGACCGCTGATACCACAGGCCGCCTGGCCGTATTCGACCTCTTTATCGGCCAAGGCGTGCGGCGAGTGATCGGTAGCGATCGCGTCGATGGTGCCGTCGCGCAAGCCTTCGATCAGGGCCGCTACATCGCTCTCGCTGCGCAGGGGCGGGTTGACGCGCGTGCTGGGATCGTAGGGCAGCAAGAGGCGCGGGTTGAGCCAGCTATTCAGCCCGAGGCCCTGGTCTTTGCGGCGGCCACGTTTGCCAGCTTTGCTTTCGGCCTCTTCTTTCGGCTCGGGGGCTAGCGAACCGAGCACCCACTGGTCGCTGAGGGTCAGGTGGTGAGGAGTCACTTCGGCGGTCACATGTACGCCGCGCGCTTTGGCTGCTCGCACCAGTGCGACGCTGCCCGCCGTGCTAATGTGGCTGATGTGTAGATGTGCGCCTGTCAGCTCGGCCAGCGCGATGTCGCGCGCTACCTGCACCTCTTCCGCAGCCGAGGGCGAACCGGGCAGGCCCAAGCGCATGCTGACTGCACCCTCGTGCATGGCCCAACCTTTGTTCAGGCGGGTCTCTTCGCAGTGGCTCATAATCGGTACGCCCAGCATGGCCGCATACGAGAGGGCGTGGCGCATAATTGCGGGGTCAGCCACCGAGCGGTCGGCGTCGCTGAAAGCGATACAGCCCGCTTCGACCAGTTCGGCGTATTCGGTCAGCTGCTTGCCTTCGCGGTTCATGGTAATCGCGCCGATCACTTCGATCTGGATCGGGCTGGTGCGCTTGCTGATTTGGCGCAGGCTCCGTACCGCAGCGGCGTTGTCTTGGGCTGGGTTGGTGTCGGGCATGGCACACAGGGTTGTGAAGCCGCCCCGCGCAGCCGCCAAGACGGCGCTGGCGATCGTCTCTTTGTGTTCTTCGCCCGGCTCGCGCAGGTGGGTGTGCAGGTCGGTGAAGCCCGGTGCTACCACACAGCCGCGCGCGTTGATAACCTCTAGATCTTCCATGACGGGCAGCGGTTCCATGGCGAGCTGGGTCATATCGTAGATCTGAACGACCTTGCCATCTTCGATCAATACATCGCCGATCGTCGCGACCCGCTGCGAGGGATCAATAATCGAACCATTTTTTATCAAGTAACGCATAGATCATCCTTCAATACAGTAGGGAAGAGCTGCGATCAAGACGAAGAGCGCTTCGTCGATCTGCGAGCGTCTTATTCAGCGCTTCCTGCGAGTCGATACAACAGCGCCATACGCACTGCAACACCATTCGTTACTTGCTCTTCGATCACCGACTGAGCCGAGGTGGCGACTTCTGGCGTAATTTCGATACCAACGTTCATGGGGCCCGGGTGCATAATCAGGGCGTTTTTGTTGGCCCGTGCCAGCCGATTGCTATCGAGCCCATAGATTCGGCTGTATTCGCGTAACGAGGGCAGCAGGCCGCTCTGTTGACGTTCGCGCTGCAATCGCAGTGCCATAATCACATCGGCCCCTGCGATACACGAATCGAGCGTATCGCGGATCTGAACTTGGGGCCAGGTTTCGCGCCAAAACGCGGCGGGACCCAGCAGAGTGGGCGGGGCGCACAAGATCACTTCTGCCCCGAGTTTGGTCAGACCCCATAGGTTCGAGCGCGCCACACGGCTGTGCAGAATATCGCCAACGATCACGACTTTTAGACCTTCGACACGCCCGAAGCGCTCGCGCATGGTGAACATGTCGAGCAGGGCTTGGGTTGGGTGAGCATGTCGACCATCGCCACCATTGATGATCGAGCCACGGAAGTGCTGAGCCGCTAAGTAGGGCGCGCCGCTCTCTTTGTGGCGCAAAATGATCACATCGGCTCCCAGCGACTGAATGGTGCGCACCGTATCGACCAGCGATTCGCCCTTTTCGACGCTGCTCCCTTTGGCGCTGAAGTTGACAACGGTTGCCGAAAGTGCGCGGGCCGCCATTTCAAACGAGATGCGGGTTCGCGTGCTCTCTTCATAAAACATATTCACGACATTTTTGCCGCGCAGAGCCGGAACTTGTTTAATATCGCGCGAAAGTACCTCTTTCATACTCTCGGCGACGTCAAATATATCTTCGATCTCATCACGAGTCATGGTGTCGAGATCAAGGACATGCTTATGCAGATCCATAAAAGGAAGTCTCCTTTGTTGCTTGTACAACAGAATCCCATGAGGAGGTAATAGGCGCTTGGAGGGATCGTCGCTCAATCGCTATGTTTCCCAAGGCCCTAGCAATCAATCGACCTGCTCTACTTCGCACAAGAGATGAATACCAATCACAAAGAGGGAGGACTGCATATGGTGCGTGCAGTATATGTAGCGAATCAAACGCAGTTAGGTTGCGAGAGGAACGAAAATAGAGACCAGTTGGGCGTCGCGTAGCAAGTGGTATGCGCCGCTGGTATAGAAGAGTTATGAGGCTTTGTCTATGGCCTACCGTATCCATAACGATCTAAAATTATGCCTCTTTGACGATAACCACTTCGTCTTCGCCGCCATCGACCTCTTGTAGATGAACTTCGACGCGTTCGTCGCGCGAAGTGGGCACGTTCTTACCAACAAAGTCGGCCCGAATCGGCAGTTCACGGTGACCTCGGTCGACTAAGACAGCCAATTGAATGCGGGCCGGTCGGCCTAAATCGGCCAAGGCATCGAGGGCAGCGCGCGCTGTGCGCCCGGTGTAGAGCACATCGTCAACCAGTACCACTGTCTTACCCGTAATATTGGTCGAGATTTCGGTTCTGCGCACAATTGGGGCTGGGCCTTTACGGCTAAGGTCATCGCGATAGAGCGTAATATCGAGCTGGCCACGCGGAACTGGTTGGTGGTCGAAGCTTTCCATGACAGCGCCGATACGTTCGGCCAAGAAGACACCACGACGTCGAATCCCTACCAATACAACATTTTCGCTTCCATCGTTGCGTTCGGCGATCTCATGAGCAATACGCACAAGTGCACGGCGAATATCGTCGCTCTTTAAAATCTGCTTTTCACTCAGGGCCATGCTCTCGCTCCTTATGTGACCATTAGTGTTCTGATTCTCTGGCGAATGTATATGTGTTAAAGCTACTAAAAACGCAAAAACCCTACCGCCACCGTGTGTGGCTGTAGGGTGAAACATCCTATATAAACTGTACAGCGCAACAGATCGCTGGAAGGTATCATAGGGTACGTTTCCTTCTCAACCTCACGGGGTTGGATTAAAGGTAGCACCATCGTATCATGAAGATGAAAGAATTGTCAATTTTGTTCTAGGCTAGCGGGTTTGCTTTCGCTAGGCTGCATGCAAAAGACTGCTGATCTGCAAGCTCTTTGAAGCGCCTTGATCAGCAGTCTTGTATCAAATCCGACTGACTATGTTGTGTTTTTGGCCTTCGGCAGAGCGCTGTTCAACTCTTGCCCTTTTCTCGCTCTTTGCAGATTGCGAGAGTGCCGACTTTAGGCGGATTTGCTTGTAGTGTATGCTTAACGGCTTGCGAAGACCTGAGTCCAGTAGCTGAAGTAGGGACCGCTGACTTGGCCGTTGGAACGCAGCACGTCGTTTTGATCGTTGTCTTGATAGAAGAAGCCGATTCCGGTTTCGGTATAGCTGCAGTCAAGGATATTGGCGCGGTGGCTCGGGCTGGCCATCCAAGCTGCCACGACCTCTTCGGCTGTATCGTAACCAGCTACGATGTTTTCGCCGACGACCTTCGGATTATAGCCTTCTGCTAGAACGCGCTCATATACCTCGTTGCCGTTCGGATCTCTATGCTGGAAGAAGTTTGCTTCGGCCATATTCCGGCTATGCTTGGTAGCGGCTTGCTGCAGTTCGGGCGAGATCGTCAGAATCGGGCAGCCTGCTGCGCTTGCGGTAGACTGAGTACGAATACGATTTATTTCATCAAGCACGAATTGAATATTTTCAGGGATATCGACGGTGCTTGCATCGCTTGGCTTCTGAATGCTGGGTAAATAGATGGTATAAGAAGCACTGCTTTTTTGTGCTTGAAGATTCTGAGCATCAATAAGAAAAAAAGTACTAAATAGTACAATTGTAAGAAATATATATCGCATATGTGCCTCTTAGGTTACTTGTAGGTAGAAGAGGAAACAAAGAGAAAAATGATCTTTGTTGCACTACACCTAAGATATAAAGTTTTTAACCATCACAGAGTCATTATATGAATAAAAGTTTATTTTTTGTATAAGAATATTGTCCTATTGTCATACAAAACCCATGGGGGAGTAAGATGGTACTAGTACTGTGCTAGGTATATGACAATTGGAAATGTGCATGTATATTAGATATGCGCTTAAAAATTGTCTTCCAGACTTGTAATTTTTATTTTTGGAGTTTTGCCTTAGGGGAATATAATACTACGACTTGTGGTTTTCTTTTCAGCGAGACACACGCGCAAACATTACACTATAGACATATTTGACAGAAATGTGCGTTTATTAGTCAGAAACGTCTTTACTCTAGCGGAACAATTGGAAAATTGTATGTTTGGGGTATCAAAAAATAGTGATCTTTTGAAGATTTGAGCGGTGAAGATTATAGCGAAGAGGATTCAGTAAGGCATCGATTGAAAGGGGAAGAGAAGAACTCTTTTGGGGCTAAATGTAGCAATGATTCGTAGCTGTTGAGCAAGCAAGAGTGAGCAACAGTTGATCCGCTTAAGCTTGAAAAATACTATTGCATGCTGCTATTTGATCGGCTATAATAGCGGGCACTTCGTTAAAGAAGCGGATAGCTATGGTCTTGCTCCTCAATAGCAAAAGCCAGAACCCCTATGCAGAGTCCTGGCTTGCTTGGTATGAGCCGAAATAGGTTTAGCGGGTCTTGGCCAGGGTGCGCAGACAGCGCGTGCAGACCTTCAAAGAGACCGCTGTGCCATCGATCGAAACGGTTGTTTTTTGAATATTGGGCTTAAACACGCGGCTGGTGTGGCGCTTGGAGAAGCTCACATTGCGACCATACATCTTGTGTTTGCCACATACTTGACACTTAGCCATGGTTTATCAACGCTCCATGTAAGACTATATCTAAAATGTTATAAGGCACACTGAAAGTGAAATATACCACAGGATGAGGCCTTTGGCAACCTTAGCCATGATGTAGAAACGCTTATTTTGTTTGATTTAGATATGCACTTTGCCTTATGTGTGCCTGAGACATGGTCTTCGATCTCGTTTGTAGCGTTTGATGGGTGGGTGGCGATAGATCAATGATGTTTTGCTACGGTCTGCTGTATCCTACAAGTGTTAGGATGAAAACAGTGCGCAGTATGCGAACCTAATGGCGATCTTTCGAGACAAGATCTCGGGCAAGTGTTTGACAGGATTTTAGGAATAGAGTATGAGCGAAGAACAATCCGTGCAACCGAATTCGCGGCAACTTCCGGCTGGGAAGATCGAAGTTGCCCCTCGTGCTATTGCAACCATTACTGCGCGGGCCGTAACCCAATGTTATGGTGTCGTAGGTATGGCTCCGCGTAATTTGCGCGAGGGCGTAGCACACGTTTTGCGCCGCGAAGACATGCACAAAGGGATTGAGATACGGGTTCGCAATGAAGGTATCGAGATCACCCTTTCGGTGATTGTAGAATACGGCACCCGCATCGCAGAAGTGGCACGTAATGTGCAAGAACAAGTGCGTTATGCAGTTGAGAGCGCACTTGGTATGCCAGTCACACACGTTCATGTACGTGTGCAAGGGTTACGAGTGAGTCAGGAATGAATACCCCTACACCACACGGGTCATTAGAACAGCACTGGGACGGTATCCAACTTTTAGCACTGTTCCAAGGTGCAGCAACATGGCTTGAACAGCAGGTTGCTCGAATCAATGCCCTCAATGTTTTTCCAGTTCCCGATGGCGATACGGGAACAAATATGAATCTTACCTTATCGGCGGCTCTCAAGAAGGTAAACCCACATAGTTCGGTGGGCGAGATCGCTCGGCTCGTTTCGACCGGAGCGATGTATGGAGCGCGCGGTAATTCTGGAGTGATCCTTTCGCAGATTTTGCGAGGCATGGCTCACGCTTTAGCTGGGCATGATCTTTGTGATCCTGCGTTATTGGTCGAAGCGCTTGTTGAAGGGAGCCGCACCGCCTATCGTGGCGCGAGCGAACCGCGCGAGGGCACGATTTTGACGGTTAGCCGAGAGGCAGCGGAAGCTGCAAAGGCGGCGCTGCAAGCCGAGTCAACCAGCTTGGAGAAGGTGCTAGCTGCGGCGGTGGCTGGCGCTCGCGCTTCGGTAGACCGCACCCCCGACTTGCTCGAAGTCTTGCGCAAAGCCGGAGTTGTTGATGCAGGTGGCGAGGGTTATTTTGTTGTGCTTGAAGGCATGCTGCGCACATTGCGAGGCGATTCGCTAGAATACATTTCGCATTCCGGCGAGCAAGAACAGTTCGCAACTGTCGAAGACGATGGCCCTCACGAGGGCTTTGGCTTTTGTACCAATGTGCTGCTGAGCGGCGAAAATCTTGCCTTCGACGAGATCCGTGCTCATATGCAGAGCGTTGGCGAATCGGTGGTTGTGGTGGGCGACACGGAGCTGATTCGTATTCACATTCATACTCCGCGCCCAGGCGATATTTTGAACTATTTGGTAGAGCGCGGCACAATCACACAGGTTGAGATCGCCAATATGGATTTGCAACGTGAAGCGATCAAACAGCAGCAGGCCGCGCAACAGAAGGTGCTTCCTGGGGTGGTTTACCCAAGCGACAGAAGCCATAGCACGCCCTATGGGACGGTGGTTGTCGCGCCGGGCAAAGGTTTTGTTGAGCTCTTCTTGGGCCTGCAAGCCGATGCGGTGGTTTTGGGGGGCCAAACCATGAACCCAAGCACCCAAGATATTTTAGAGGCGATCGAGGCTATTCCTCAAAACGAGATCGTTGTTTTGCCCAACAACGGCAATGTGATTCGCTCAGCGGAGGAGGCAAGGCGCCTGAGCCAAAAGACGATTCACGTTGTGCCCACTCGAACGGTGCCTCAAGGCATCAGCGCGCTGCTGGGGCGCAATCTTCAATTAGATTTCGCTGCCTACACAGCGGCTATGGAACGCGCTATGGGCAATGTTACTACCATCGAGATCACCAAGGCCGTGCGCGATGCTGATTTTGATGGTGTGGTTGTGCGCGCGGGTCAAATCATCGCCCTGCTCGATGGTAAATTAGCGCTGGCAGACGATCAACAAGATCGACTGATCGACGCTATTTTGGCGCAAGCTAAACTTGATGAGCATGATGTTCTCACTTTGTATTATGGGCAACAGGTTACGCTAGAAGAGGCGGAGGCCCTTGCCGAGCGCTTGCGTCAGGCGTATCCTGATCAAGAAATTGAAGTTCAAGCGGGCGATCAACCCCACTATGACTATATTATGGGCATCGAATAGAGTGTTTTGCCCCTAACAGAATGCTCTATTAACAGGAATAACGGATAATTCATTACTGATCACGTATCATAGAAACGTGTTACAGACGAGGATATTATGGCTGGTATTAAGATTGTAACCGACAGCTCCGCCGATATTCCACCACAGATCGCGAGCGAACTTGGTATTGAAGTCGTTCCGATGTTGACACATATTGGCGGCCAAACTTATCGTGCTGGGGTTGATATCAGCAACGACCAGTTCTTTTCGCTCTTGCAAGACACGTCGCTGCCTGTACGTACTTCGGCACCTGCCCCTGCTGTTTTCGAGCAGCTCTATCGTAAGTTAGCGCTCGAATATGAATATATCTTTTCTATCCACCTCTCGAGTCGCTTGGGTGGCGTCTACCGCGCCGCTGGTCAAGCTCGTGCGAAGCTACCCGCCTCGCTGACTCGTATCGAGGTTGTCGATAGTAAATTGGCTTCGATGGGTCTTGGTTGGGTTGCGATCGCGGCGGCGCGCGCTGCCCGCGATGGTATGCCGCCATCTGAAATCACCTTGCTGATCAACTCGCTGATTCAGCACACCCATGTAGTCTTTTTTGTTGACAATATCGAATACCTTGAACAGGGCGGACGCCTTTCTGTCCCTAGCTCTGTGCTGAGCTCGATGCAACGCACCAAACCACTGCTGATTCTCGACGAAGGCGAGATCGTGCCCTACGAGCGAACCCGTACCCGCGCCAAAGCGATCGAAGGCTTGTATACTTTTGTGGAAGATTTCCCAAGTGTACAAGAGGTCGTGGCCTTGTACGCTACCACGCCGGAAGATATCGATAAATTCCTTGAAAAGGTCGATATCATCTTCCCGCGTGATCGGGTTCAGATCGCCCAATTCGGATCAACCATTTCGGCCCACCTCGGCCCGGCGGCCATGGGCGTTGTGGTCTACGAAGGTACCGAAGATTAAGGCTTGTTGCAGGAGCCTGTGGTGCACCTCATGCGCTCATACAGGTGGTCGAGCGAATACTGGGCTGCTCTTCTGGTAGGAAGCAGCTAACTGTCGTAGATTGGGCGATTCTGTTACAGAAGTACGTTTTTACAACAGATTGTATTCAATCGAAAGAGACCCAAAGGAGACAGTGTGGTTAAAGTAGTTGTGGATAGCACAGCGGACTTGCCCGAAGAACTGGTGCAACAGTACGAAATCACAGTTGTACCGCTCTCTGTGCAGTTTGGCAGTGAAACCTTTCGAGACGGCGTCGATATCAGCAAAGACGCTTTCTATCAGCGTCTGACGCAGCCCGGCCAGGTGATGCCGACCACCTCGCAGCCTTCGCTGGGCGATTTTGAAGCGGTCTATCGGAGATTGACTGCCGATGGTTCGACCGTGGTATCGTTACATCTTCATCCGAAGTTTAGTGGAACGATTCGAGCGGCCCAGCAAGCTGCTCAGCTAGTGGGCGAAGATAAGGTTCAGGTGATCGACTCGGGCCAGATCGTAATGGGCCTCGGCTTCATCGCTATCGAAGTCGTCAAAGCCCTCAGAGAAGGCCAGAGTATCGATCAGATCCGCGAGCTTGTCCGTTCGCTCAGCGATCGAACCTATCTCTATGTTGGGCTAGACACGCTACACTACCTGCAGCAGGGTGGGCGAATCGGGCGAACCCGAGCCTTCCTAGGCTCGCTCTTGAGCGTGAAACCGATTATCTTCGTGAAAGATGGCGAGCCGCAGCCGCTCGAACAGGTGCGCACAACCAAGCGCATTATTCCGCGTTTGGTGGAGCTTGCTGTTGCCGAAGGCCCTGTTGATCATTTGGCGGTGTTGTATACCACAGATCGCGATCAGGCTCAGCAGTTGGCCAATCGTTTGATCGAGGCCGGTCTGTCGTCTGCCGATAAGCTGGTGATCGCTCAGATGGGCGGTGTGATCGGAACCCACATCGGCCCGGGCGGCCTGGGCGTGAACGGCATTCGACGGGCTTAGACACAGCCATTTTTAGATATTGCGCCTTCAGCTATGAGATTCTACCTTCAAACGTAGAATCTCATAGCTTTTTGGCTTTGTATCTATACAAAATCTGTTTGAGTCATACCAAGTCCGTTTACAGACGTGCGCTCTTGTGACGCAAAAACGGAAAAGGGTTGTGAGACATTTCGCGCACAACAAAAATGATCACGTTCCACTCTGCCGAAGGCCAAAGAGAATGTGATCAAGCGGATTTGGTGTTATGGGGGCGGCTTCGCTGGGGAGCTAGATACACCTCGGGTGGCGGGCGGGCCGTTGGTAGCCGTAGGCGGACGCGGTTAAGGTCTCGTTGGGGTATAGACCTCGCCGCCAGAGCGCAGAAGTAGGCAAACGGATTTGCTATCACAGGGATAGATTGGCTTTATCTCTGCTACAGATCGTCGTTCAAGCGGACGGCTCGCTTGCTGTTTTCCAGTACAATAGTCGAGGGTGCTATAATAAAGAGAGCCTCTTAGAACAAGCGTACTGAAATACTATGGAAACCCACGACCGCGAACAGATTATTCAGCTTGGTAAGGCCCTTGTTGCCGAAGAAAAGCTTGGCTATAGCGATCAAGCCCATGAGGGTGGCTTAGAGCATTTTCTGGACACTTGGAGCACCCGAGCCGGTTCTGCGCTGCAAAATCCGGTTGTGCAAGAGAGCCTTGCGCTGTTGCGAGGTTACGAGATTCAGCCGCTGAATGCGCGACGCGCCATGTTGACTCAGGCCTTAGCGAATCTGCGTAGCCTCTTTAAGAACGAGAAACAGACGTCCTCAAGTGTCGCTGCTGCCTCTCCTAGCAAAGTTGCGATCGCGAAACCGCGCATCTCGCTCGCCAATGCCAAACCGCTGCCGCCCTTGGCGCTCGATAGCGGGATCGAAGAAGTGCCCGGGGTCGGTCGTGCCAATGCCACTTCCTTCCGGCGTTTAGGTATCCGCAGCGTGCGCGACATGCTGTACCACTTCCCACATCGCTATGACGACTTTTCGAGCCGTAAGCGCATCGCCGATCTCGAGATCGGGGCCGACGAAACGGTGATTGTTGAAGTGATCGATGTGCGCACCTTCAGCATGCGGAGCGGTGGCGGCGCGCTCGAAGTAACGGTGGGCGACGATAGCGGCACCTTGCGGGTAACCTTCTTCCGCCAGCCGTGGTTGTCGAAACAGCTCTATGTTGGGCGCAAAATCGTCTTGAGCGGCAAAGTGACCACCTATCAAGGCATGCGCCAGATGACCAGCCCTAAGTGGGAGGCTTATACCGAGGACGAGTTGGTGCATACCGGGCGTTTGGTACCGATTCACTCACTCACCAAAGGTCTGCAAGAGCGCAATGCGCGCAACATCATCAAAATGGTGGTCGATCGCGCTGCGCCTATGCTGCCCGACTACCTGCCTCCCCATGTGCGCGAACGCAACAAGCTGCTTGATCTCTCTACGGCCATCGCTAATATGCATTTTCCCGATAGCCGCGCCATGCTCGAGCGGGCCAAACGGCGGCTGGGTTTCGACGAATTTCTCTTTATTCAATTGGGCGTGATGCGGCGCAAGCTGCTCTGGCAGGGCGAGCGCGGCTATGCCATGACCTTCAACCGCGAGGTACACCAAGATCTGCTCAGTAAGCTGCCCTACAGCCTGACCGGCGCCCAGGCCCGCGCTCTCGAAGAGATCTTTGCCGATATGAGCCGCCCGGTGCCTATGGCGCGCCTGCTGCAAGGTGATGTCGGTAGCGGTAAAACGATCGTAGCTGCCGCCGCACTTTTGCAAGCGGTCGCCAATGGTTTTCAAGGCGCCCTTATGGCGCCAACCCAGATTCTGGCCGAACAGCACTACAACGGCCTAAAGAAGATCTTGGGTCAGGTGCGGGTGCCGCGTAAAAGCGCCGACAAGTCCGAAGACGATGGCATAAGCGCTGAAGAGCGCGAACGCTTGGCCGAGATCAAACGGATCTTGGGCATGACGGCAGAGGACGATATGGAAGGTCAGGGCGTGCGTATGGCGCTGCTGACTGGCAATCTGGGTGTGCGTGATCGCCGCCGTGTGTTAGAAGGCATCGCGAACGGCGAGATCGACTTAGTAGTCGGCACTCACGCTCTTATCACCGACAATGTTCGCTTCCAAAGCCTCGGCTTGGTCTGTGTCGATGAGCAACACCGTTTCGGGGTGGAACAACGCAACCGTCTGAAGGACAAAGGCTTCAACCCGCACCTGCTTTCGATGACAGCGACGCCTATTCCGCGCACTTTGACGATGACGATCTATGGCGACCTCGACGCCACTGTGCTCGATGAATTGCCGCCCGGACGCCAAGTGATCCGTACTCGCTGGATCACTTCGAGCGAGCGCGACAAAGCCTACAAGCATATTCGACGCGAGGTCAGCAAGGGCCGCCAAGCCTTTGTGATTTGCCCCTTGGTCGATGAGAGCGAGAAGAGCGATCTGCCCTCAGCTATTCAGATGCAAGAGACCTTGCAGACCGAGGTCTTTCCCGATTTAAATATCGGTTTGATCCATGGTCAGCTCTTGCCCAAGGAGAAAGATGAGGTGATGTTGGCCTTCCGAGCGGGCGAATACCATATTTTGGTGGCGACTGCTGTGGTAGAGGTCGGTATCGATGTTCCCAACGCAACTACCATTTTGATCGAAGGGGCCGAGCGCTTCGGTCTGAGCCAGTTACACCAGTTCCGTGGGCGCGTCGGACGCGGTTCGCACCAGAGCTACTGTATCTTGATCAGCGATCAGGAGAACGAGGTTACGGCCCAGCGACTGGAGGCCATGGAGCAGTATACTGATGGCTTCAAACTGGCCGAGATCGACCTAGAGTTGCGCGGTCCGGGCGAATTTTTGGGGCGGCGTCAGAGCGGTACTCCCGACCTGAAGGTGGCTCAGCTTGCCGATGTGCATCTGCTAGATGCAGCCCGTCAGGAAGCCAAACGTATTCTGGAAGAGGACCCAGAATTAGAGACACCCGCCTATGCTGAGCTGCGCAAACAGATCGAAGACTTCTGGCAAACAGCGGCAGGCGCAAGTTAATTGGTGTATCATATGCTATAATGCCAGCTTGATGCTCCGATCTCTGGCCTGATCTATTAAATCTGAGACGTATATAAAGATCTATATACAACTTCTTCGCATCGTTACAAGTTATATATATCTTGCTTTATGCTCAGGTTTGCCGAACATTTTTATAAAAACAGAACGTATCGATGAAAGAGTTTTTCCGACGTACTGCTAAAAATTTCACCCCCGCAGAGCGTGCTGATGACAGCAATGTGCCCGATAATCTGTGGGTAAAATGCCCTTCGTGTCGTGAACTTATTTACCAAAAAGAGTTGAACGACGCCTTTAAGGTTTGCCCCAAATGTGGATACCACATGCGTCTTAGCGCGCGCGAGTGGATCAACATTTTGGATGATGGCAGTTTTGAGGAGTTCGATACGGATTTAATACCCGGCGATCCACTTGAGTTCGTATCTCCTAAAGAAAGCTATGCCGAAAAGGTGCTCGAAACCCAGAAGCGCACGGGCTTGCGCGACTCGGTCATTAGTGGCCGAGGTAGCATTGAAGGCCAGCCTGTGGTGCTAGCGATCTGTGATTTCGGCTTTATGGGCGGCTCGATGGGTAGCGTTTATGGTGAGAAGATGGCGCGCGCCGCAGAGCGGGCAGCCGAACTGCGTGTGCCGCTGCTGACCGTCAATACGAGCGGTGGCGCTCGTATGCAGGAAGGTGTGATCTCGCTGATGCAGATGGCTAAGATCACCTTGGCCCTCACCCGCTTGGCTGCGGTGCGTCAGCCCCACATCTCGCTGCTGGTCGACCCCTGTTATGGTGGCGTATTAGCCTCCTATGCTTCGGTGGCCGATATCATCATCGCAGAACCGGGCGCGAATATCGGTTTTGCGGGCCGCCGCGTGATCGACCAGACCATCAAGGGCAAGCTGCCTTCGAAGCACCAAACCGCTGAGTTCTTGCTCGAGCACGGCATGATCGATATTGTGAGCCCGCGCAGTGAATTGCGTGGCTTGTTGAGTAAGATCGCTCGTTTGTACAGCTCCGAGCCGCAGACTCTTCGCCCAGAAGATCTTTCCTTGCTCGATCTGGCTCCCAAAACGGATACGAGCGAAGAAGCCGATCAAAAGCCTTTAACCGCTTGGGATCGTGTTCAGCTCGCACGCCATCAGCAGCGCCCACACACACTCGACTTTGTACGCACGCTCTGCAAAGACTTCGTTGAGCTGCACGGCGATCGCCGCTTCGGCGATGATCCCGCCATCGTCAGCGGAGTCGCGAACTTTGCTGGTCGCACCGTTATGGTTATCGGTCACCAAAAGGGCAGCAATACACGCGAAAACGTGCAACGACACTTCGGTATGGCTCGCCCCGAAGGGTATCGCAAAGCGCTGCGCATGTTCAAGCACGCCGAGAAGTTTGGCTTCCCTGTACTCTGTCTAATCGACACACCCGGTGCAGACCCTGAGCGCGAATCGGAAGAGCGCGGCCAGGCGAACGCTATCGCTGAGTGTATCCTCACCATGTCGGACCTGCGCACACCGATTATTTCGGTTGTGATCGGCGAAGGCAATAGTGGTGGTGCGATCGCTATCGGTGTGGCAGATCGTGTGCTGATGTTAGAAAACGCGATCTATATGGTGGTGTCGCCCGAAGGCTGTGCATCGATCTTGTGGCGCGATTCTTCCAAAGCACCCGATGCAGCCGAAGCGATGCGTATTACCGCCCAAGATGTCTATCGCATGGGCATCGCCGATGAGATCATTCCCGAACCCGCTGGCGGCGCTCATAACGACGTGCCGGGAGCGGTGGCGATCGCAGGTGGTGTGATTGTGCGCCACTTGAGCGAGATTTTGGATCAAGACATTGAGACGCTCTTGAAGCAGCGTTATGCTAAATATCGTGTGGTCGGTGTCTTCCACGAGGCTCAAATGCAAAGCCTTAACGGTCACGAAACGATCTAAACGCGAAATTCTGCTCTGAACGGGCTTGATATAGATAGCGGAGAGAGCGATCTCTCCGCTTTTTGTTGGCTGGTTGTTTCTTTCGGTCTCCTCAAAGCACAAGGTTTCTCCTGTCTCTAATGCCTCATTTACTCGATCGCTTCACTCTTGTGGCGACCAGTTCTCGTCCTCCCATTCAATCTCAACCGCGTCCGCCTACGGCTACCAACATCCTGCCCAACAAACGAGGCTTGTAGCTGTGTGCCGAAAGATCTCCCCAAAGTTGCCAATTCAAACAGACTTCTATAATGCCAAATCCGGTTGATTCGTTTCTCTTTGGTCTTCGGTAGAGTGGAACTTGACTATTGTTGTTGTGAGAGATTTCGCACAACCCTTTTCCCGTTTTTGGCTTACAAGAGCGCAGGTCTGTAAACGGACTTCGTAATACATTGTGATGCGGCTTGTGTGCTCATTGCTGTTCGGCAAGGAAGGGCAGTGTTTGTACCTGCTAGGCGCTTGCGCCTGGCAGGTCGCAGCGAAAGCGCCGTACTGTGCCGGAAAACGCTCTTGTAGCCGGAGGCGGACGCGCTAGGGTCCTTTTTGAGGGAAGAAACCTATCCGCCTAGAGCTGAACGAGATACGAGGATTGCGCCCAGAACACTTCAAAAATACAACATCGATTTTTTACTAAATAGATAAAGCGGTTTTTAAAAGCTGTTTAGAGGAATGTAGAACACTCGTTGTGACACTCTAGGGCTGTGCGAACAGCCTGCAGGCTGATTGCTTTTTATTGAAGCGATTTTATGGGTGTTAAGAGCTCGGATTCTCATTTGTAAAGCGTTAGGCGACGATTGATTTTGAGGATATTCACCCTTTAGAGCGGATCTAGATGCTCAAAACGTTACTTAATCGACGTTAATAGTCATGAGATTTGCTGTTTGTAATGCTTTACTACATAAAATGCTTATTGTGTATAAAATGTTTTAATATAAAGAATCGATATTTATCTTGACGAATCAATAAAATTTACTATAATTTATTCATAATATAAATTGATTATCAGTGTTGAGACACTTTACCGTGAGGTATATTATGGACGTCTTGCTTGCGAGTAGGCATGTTTTTCGCCTTGAACTTAGCGCTTATGTCCTTTCCGAAGCTGGTTACCGAGTGCGCGAATTTACCCGTTCCGAAGGCCTCCTTCAAGAGCTAACCCACTGCCTACCCGATCTGCTGATCCTTGACCTCCAGTTGCTTTCCGAGCCCGAACTGAACGAATTACGCAGCTACACCTCTTCCGTTCAACTCCCTCTCCTGCTCATGCGTGCCAACAGCGCTCAAGCACTTGCACTCGCTCCGAACGAAGAGATCGTTCAGTGGCCCTATCAACAAGCCGATTTCTTGGCGCAGGTTCAGGCCCTCATGCCACTGGGTGATGAAGTTATTGCCTAGTGTACAGATTTCTGTTTGGGGTGCTAGAAGCTGTTTAGCAGCTGGGTGACTATGGAGACAAAGCTAGCTTGAGAGGTGTATGTGCGAGTGCATACACCTTTTTTCATGCCCAAAACGGCTCCAAATAGCGGAAAAATGAGCTATAATTAGAAATAGTGTTCTAGTTTTGAGTGTCTTTTGGGCATAGTTTATAATGAGAGGGTTGATGATCTATCAACCGATTTCCCGCAACTAGTAGGAAGAATATAGCTCGGTGGATCTTGCGCGACAACACTATACTTTGTTGAACTGGTTGCAACAACGTGGTCAATCAGAGCTGGATACCATAGCGTATCTGTGGGGTTTGGGTCAAACCACCGGGAAGCATTGGAGCGTTGAAGCGCTTGGCGAAGCGATTCTTCAAGAGACGAGCGTGACCCGTGTGTTGGCGGGTCTCGACGAAGGCAGCTATCAAGCCTTGATGCGCCTCTTAGCGGAAGAGGGCGCCCGCCTTCCTGCCCATGTGCTTGAGCGCGAGTGGGGCACGATCCGCGCTCACGAGTCTTACCCCAATCCACGCGCCTATCTGCTGGCTTTAAAACAAGCGCCGAGCGCGACCGAGCGGCTCTATACGCTGGGACTGATACAGCTGGTGCGCCAACAAGGCGGGCGCTGGTATCTGGTTCCTGAAGATCTCTTGCCATTCTTGCCCAAGGTTGCGCCGCGCGAGAAGCGTGTTCGCTTTCAGACTGTCGACGAGCCTGCGGTTGTGCGCAAGAGCGATCCCTTCCAGTTCGAGCGTCACGTCGTCGAGTTTATGGCCTTGGCAGAGCGTGGCGAGCTGCAACTGACCCCCCAGGCTAGCTTGCATAAAACCAGCATTACACGTATCGCGCGGCGCTGGGGGCGCGATAGCCACGAGAGCAAACAGATCACCCGCGAGCGTAGCTGGCCCTACCTCTTTTTTGTGCGCTGTCTGTTGCTGGCAGCTGGTCTGTTACGCATTTCGACTAAACTCGAGCTGATCCCAACCCGCGACGGCATCGCTTGGCTGCGCCTGCCCCGTATCGAGCGTTCGCGACGGCTCTTGCAGGCTTGGCTGCTTAGCCCCTTAGACGAGCTTGACGATTTCTGTGGCGTAAAGAGCAAGAGCTACCCTTTCGGACGCGACCTCAAGGCCACTCGCGAAGAGGTGCTGCGTACCCTAGCCGATGCTCCCAAAGCTGACTGGATCGATTTGCAGGCTTTTATCCAGTCGATGCAGCAGGTAAACCCCGACTTTTTGCGGCGCGATGGGCGTTACGACAATTGGGGTCTAGTCGACTATTTGCAACGCCCGCTCAATGGCTACGAGCATTGGCACGCGGTTGAAGGTCAACTGCTTGCGGCCTATATCGGTCGCAGCCTGTTTTATTTGGGTTTGGTCGATTGGGGTGGTGCCAGCGCCAAACAGATCGACTGCTTTCGCCTCACACCTCTGGCCGAGAGCTTACTGACTGAACAGACACGAGCGGAGCCGGAAGAGGACGAAGCTTTGCTTGTGCAAAGCACCTTCGAGTTAGTTCTGCCGCCACGCGCCTCGTGCAACGCGCGCTTTTGGACGATCTGTGCTGCGCAGTGGCAGCCCTCGAACGGCAGCTATACGCTGACCAAGCAGAGCGTTCAGAGCTTGCTGGCGCGCGGCGTCGAGCTGAGCTTTCTGATCGAACTTTTGCAGCAGGAGAGCGGTCGATCATTGCCCCCCAATGTTGAATACACCCTCAAGGAGTGGGGCGGCCAGCTCGGTCAGCTCAGCTTAGAGCAAGCCGTCTTGTTGCGTTCGGTCGATCCGGTCTTGCTCGAACAGGTGCGGCGCGATCGGCGGGTGCGCATGCCTCCCCACGAGCAGATCTCGCCTACGTTGCTGAAGCTCGACCAAGGCGAAGCCAAGCGTCTGCTCGAACGATTACAACGGGCTGGCTACGGAGTGGTGAGCGATGGCGAGCTGGAACAAAATTCAGGCTTGAGCGAGCACGATCTAACGATCCTCTACGGGGCGCTCGAATTTTATGTTACGGCTTGTAGCGCGCTTGAGATCGATAGCGAGGCCAGCGACGCTTTGCGGCGGCGGGTTATGCGCATGCTCAACCAAAAGCAGCGCCAGCAGGCGGTTCACATGCAAGCCGACGCTTTGCGCGCTCTGCGTTCCTTGCTTGAGGACGATCAAACAAAAGGACAGTAATCGGGACAGATTGATCAGGTTGTTGCGAGCGAGTTGCAGTACAATAGATTAGGCAGAGCATAAATCTGGCAGGGCAGGTGCAACATGCGAGAGCGTGTCTATCGAAGTGAAGCGATTATTATGCGACGGAGCGATTTTAGCGAGGCCGACCGCCTGCTGTTGCTGGCTACGCCCGAAGGTAAGCGTCGCGTGGTGGCCAAAGGCGTACGCAAAACCATGAGTAAGCTGGCTGGCCACTTGGAGCTGTTCACGCACTGCAGCTTACAACTCGCGCTCGGGCGCAACCTCGATATCGTTACGCAAAGCCAAGTACGCCAACCCTTTACACATTTGCGCACCGACCTTAACCGCTTGGCATATGCCTACTATGTCGCCGAGCTGTTCGATAAGTGTACGCAAGAAGAGGAAGAGAATCGTCCCCTATTTGAGTTACTGCTCGCAACCTTAAAGGGTCTCGATAGTATGCCCACGCCAGAGTTGGTGGTGCGCTGGTACGAGATTCAACTGGCAGGTTTGCTGGGGTATCGACCGCACTTTCATCGTTGCGCTGTCTGCCAAGAGCTACTAACCGAGGAGGCCAATCGCTTTAGCACGCAATTGGGCGGCATGCTCTGCCCCAAAGATGCCAACAGCGATCGCCAAGCGAGTGTGATCAGCTTGGGCGCTTTTAAGGTCTTGCGCTATCTTCAAACCAACCCGCTCAGCCATGTGGCTCAGCTCCAGATCTCTGAGCCGACTCGCGAAGAAGTCAAGACCGTTTTGCGTTCTTATTTACGCCATATTCTCGAACGTGATTTCAAAACTGTTGCCTTCTTAGAGGAAATAACAGGTATGTAGTTGATTTTTGTATGATGATTAGCGTACTATTTGGTAGCTCTTTCGGTATAGTATATAGTCATTATGAAAACGCTCCCGAATTGATATGCAGCGGTCGTGTAGCGTGAAATCGTCACTTTAAAGCTCTATCCTAAAAGCGTTACAATGTTTATAGAACATCTCGTTTGTTACTTTGTTGTGGCTTGAAACTCATCTCGCTAGCGGCTCGTACACAACAGAGGACAAACAAAGGGGCTATGAAGAGTTGCGTCAGAGAGGCATCCTGCTGGCCTGCCTGATCTGATTGCTTACTCGAAGGAGATCACTCATGGCTTACGTCGATGAATTACTCGGTCGAGGCGAAAAGATCTTATATATCGCACGTCAGCATCTTTTTGTGCTTATTAGCCATATCGCTGCCGAGTTGACACTCATCGCACTATTGGTTGCTACGGGTGTTGTAGGCTTCGAAGCCTTTCGCGACACCGAATTAAGCGTTGGTGATATGCAGGCTGGGACTGCGGTGCTGCTGGTCTGCGGGGTGATTAGCCTAGGCGTTATTATCAGCGGTTTTTACGACTATCTACGTTGGAGCAGCGAGCAATACATCATCACCGATCGTCGCGTATTGCAAATACGGGGCGTTCTGAATAAAGGTGTGGTCGATTCGTCACTAGAAAAGATCAACGATGTGGGTTTGAGCCAAACGTGGCTGGGCCGCATCTTCGATTATGGCACGATCGAAATCTTGACCGCATCGGATACAGGTGTTAACACGCTCACCAATATCGCGCGACCGTTGGAATTCAAGCGCAACATGCTTGAAGCCAAACATTTTCAAGATCGCGGTTACGGTTACTTTGAACCACAGGATTCCTACGAATACGAGCGCCCAATTCAGAATCAGTACGATATCCAACGCACGATTCAGGAATTGGCTACCCTGCGCGATCGGGGCATTCTTTCGACCGACGAATTTGAGACGAAGAAGCGTGAGCTCTTAAATCGCATCTAATCGCTCCGAGCTTAGGAGGCCGTGCCAACTGGCATGGCCTTCTTTGTCTCTATCCTACCAAAACCGCACGAGCTCGTTCTGTCCAAGCAGCTTGTATCGCTCTGGCGGAAGGTGCTCAACCCTTCCATTCGATCTCAACCGCGTCCGCCTTCGGCTATCAGATGGGCTAGCCTGCCCTCATCCCCGGCCCTTCTCCCGCATTGCGGGAGAAGGGTGCCTAAGCGCGACGCTTCTGCCGAAGGCCTAAAGTAAACAACATCATCGAATTTGCTATGAACAGATAAAGTTACCGCTTTATAACCGGCAACTAGGCGAGATTTGGTATGATAGAACAATACGGTTGCTTTCGTGTAAGCATTCAACAATGGCGTTAGCACATATTTGAAATTGAGAGAAGAGACATGACAGATTTTGATGCTATCCAGCGGGCGCGCGATTACGTTGCCCAACGCATTTCGATCACCCCTCGCGTAGGTATTATTTTGGGTTCTGGTTTGGGCGAGCTGGGCAGTGAAGTAAAAGATCCTGAGGTTATTCCCTATGCCGAGATCCCGGGCTTCGGTACCTCACAGGTGGTTGGGCACCGTAACGAACTGATCGTCGGCCAGTTGGGTGGCCAAAATGTAGCGGTGATGCGCGGTCGCTTCCACTTTTACGAAGGCTACAGCATGCAGCAGGTCACCTTCCCGGTGCGCGTGATGCAGGCGCTTGGCTGTGAGATCTTGATCGTGACCAACGCCGCTGGTGGTCTGCACCCCGAATGGAGCGTGGGCGATCTGATGCGCATCTCCGACCAGATCTTTTTGCCAGGCATGGTCGGCCATCACCCCTTGCGCGGCCCGAACGACGACCGCTTGGGTCTGCGCTTCCCGCCCATGGTCGGCGCCTTCGACAAAGAACTGGCCGAGATCGCCGATCGGGTAGCGCGCGAGCAGGGTACCACGCTGCATAGCGGCACCTATGTAATGCTGAGTGGCCCAGCCTTCGAGAGCGCCGCCGAGCTGCGCATGCTGCGAATCTGGGGCGGCGATGCGGTCGGTATGTCGACAGCGCCCGAGATCATCGTGGCGCGTCACGGTGGCATGCGGGTCTTGGGCATCTCGCTGATCACCAACATCGCCGATCCCGATGGCCCTCCGGCCAACCACGAAGAGGTGATCGAAGCGGGCGAGCAGGCCAAGCCGCGCTTCAGCGCTTTGGTACGAGGCATTTTAGAGAATCTCTAGTTGTTGCGACATTGAGGTGGGATTCCGCTGGAAAGCGGAATCCCATTTTTTATAAGGCCTTTAGAATTCCCACAGCGCATGCATGCTCTCGCGCAGCGCGCTGTAGAGCGTGCGGTAGATGGCGTAGGCGCGGTCGTAGCGAGCGCTGTTGGCCGCGATCGGCTCGACGCCTTCGGTGGTGACCACGGTTGCATCTACGGCCTCCTCGACGTTGGCATAGATGCCAGTGCCCACAGCGGCCAGAATCGCCGCACCGTAGGCGGGCCCTTCTTCGGCGTTCAGGCGCGTGAGCGGCACTTTGTAGATGTCGGCCTGCATTTGGCGCCAGAGCGGGCTGCGACCGCCGCCACCGGTGGGGCGCACATCGCTGATCGGCACGTTGAGCTGCTGCATAATCTTGAGGCTGTCGCGCAGCGAGAAGGTTACGCCCTCCATCACGGAGCGAGTCATATGGGCGCGTTCGTGGCGGCTGGTCAGGCCGATGAAACCGCCCCGTGCGCGTGGGTCGAGATGGGGCGCTCGCTCGCCCGTGAGGTAGGGCAAGAAGAGCAGTCCTTCGCTGCCCGGTTCGATCTGAGCGGCTTCGGCGGTCATGCTGTCGTAGTCGAGCTGCTGGCTCAGGCCCGTGCTCCAGAGCTTGCGCAACCAACTGAAGGCGCCGCCAGCCGCTAAGGTCACACCCATCAGATGGTACTTGCCCGGCACAGCGTGGCAGAAGGTGTGTAGGCGGCCCTGCGGATCGAAGGCTAGTTCGTCGCTGTGGGCAAAGAGCACGCCGCTGGTGCCGATGCTGCTGCTGACCACGCCCGCCCGAATGATGCCCGTGCCGACCGCTGCAGCGGCGTTGTCGCCACCTCCGGCGATCACTGGGAGATTGGCGGGCAGGCCCAGTTCGGCGGCGACATCGGCTTTGAGATAGCCCGTTACCTCGGGGCCTTCGTAGACTTTGGGGAACCAAGCGCGATCGAGTTCGAGCTTTTGCAGAATCTCGTCGCTCCAGTCGCGGTTGCGCAGATCGAGCAAGAGCGTTCCGGCTGCATCGCTGGCGTCGCTGGCGTATTCGCCCGTCATCAGCAAGCGGATGTAGTCTTTGGGAAGCAGTACGTGGGCCAAACGGGCATAGGCTTCTGGCTCGTGGTTGCGCAACCATACGATCTTGGGTGCTTGGAAGCCAGTTAAGGCTGGGTTGCCCGCGATCTCGATCAGGCGGCTGGCACCGACCTTTTCGGTGATCTCGCGGCATTCGGCTTCGGTGCGCTGGTCGTTCCAAAGCAGAGCGGGGCGAATAACGTGGTTATCGCGGTCAAGAAAGACGGCGCCGTGCATCTGGCCGGTTAAGCCGATCCCTTTGACTTCGCTGCCCGAGACCTTGGCTTGGGCTAGAACGCTGCGGATCGCCTCTTGGGTACCCCGCCACCAATCGTTTGGATTCTGTTCACTCCACTGCGGTTTGGGCGTGAAGAGTGGGTATTCGCTTGTTGCTGTGGCGATCACACGGCCGCCCGAATCGCACAGCAAGGCCTTCGCTCCCGAAGTGCCGATGTCAATGCCCAGTAAGTAGGACACCTATGACCTCCTTATTTGTGTTGGCAAGGGCTTCTAAACAGGTAGTGTGGTGATGATTTGTTTGTTCGAGACGCTGTGAATAGAGCAGAACTATTATACCGCGCTTAACTGCCATAAGCGCTAAGTCTGCGACCTTTGTAAGCTATCCTTGCTTGTATCTGAGGCAGTGTAAAGCCCAAAATTTCCCTTGACCGCCCTAGAAGCACAGCCTATAATGAGGTGATATGATTTCAAGAATGGTGTTACACGCAACATGAATACAGCTACACAATGGGATATTCGGCTCGCTCAGCCTGAGGAAGCACACCTGCTTGTTCCCTTGATTCAAGCGCTTGCACATGAAGAAGGCTCTGCTTCGATACCCTCTCCCGAGAAACTCGTGCCCCTGATTCAGAAGATCATAAGCGAAGGGATTGGCGTTTTCTTCCTAGCAGTGCGAGATGGTCAGGCGTTTGGCTGCTTGCAGCTCAATTATCGCTTCTCAACGTGGGCGACCACACGTTACGCCTATCTCGAAGATTTTTACGTAGCGCCCCACGCGCGCGGCGCTGGAATCGGTACGGCTATGATCCGGGCGGCTTGCTCGTATGCTGCACAGCAGGGCTGTCGCTACGTCGATCTCGATGCGCGGCTCGATAATGGCGATGCGGCCCGCCTCTATCAACGGCTCGGCTTTCAGCAGAGCTCGAGCGTATTATGGCGCTGCCCTTTAGAAAATGCTGAGCTTACATAAACCTATAAGCATGTAGGGTGTAGTTTGCAATAAGCTAGTGTTCCACGCCGAAAAAGCGTGTTGGATTTAGGTTGATTATTGTATTCTTATTATCACGAGGTTTTATATGGCAAAAACACAACCACGTCGTGGCCGACAGGTAACAGTTAAGCGCTCTTCAACTACAATTATCTTCTGGGTAGTTGGCGCGCTGCTGTTGGTAGGAAGCGCTGCATTGGTCTTTTTTGCAGCTACAAATAACTCGAAGGCAAGTAACGCAAACATTAGTAGCTTGTTGAAGTCTTCCTACAATGCTCCCATGGGCACCCTGACTGAACCCTATACTTACACAAATGCTGAAGGTAAAGAGATTACGGTAGCTGCTGGAACCCACTATATCGGTGATCCCAATGCTCCGGTCAAGGTTATTGAGTATGCAGACTTCCAGTGCCCAGCGTGTGCATCGTTTAATGCCACCTCTGAGGATCGTTTGTTCCGCAACTATATCGAGACCGGACGGGTGCAGTTCATCTACCACGAATTCCCGCTGATGCAGCATCAGCACGCTAAGAAGGCCGCTGAGGCTGCCCGCTGTGCTGGCGATCAGAACATGTTCTGGCAGATGCACGATGTGCTCTTCAAGCGCCAAGCGCTCTGGGCTGATCTAGGCGACCCGACCAGCACCTTCTCGAGCTATGCTCGCGATCTCGGCTTGGATACCGCCAAGTTTGACGCTTGTCTGAACGGTGGGACCTACACCGCTCAGATCGACGCTGCTCAGCAGGCCTCGGCAGATGCTCAGATCCCGGCTACCCCCACCTTCATTGTGAACGGCCAGCAGACCACCACTATGAATCTGTTCGCCTACATCGATCAGTTGTTGGCTGGTAACTAGTCGGCGAGAAGACTATCAGTCTGCGAGCGGGCCAAGCACACAAGGCCCGCTCTGCTTTGATCGCAGTTTGAGCCGATGGCTCTCAGCGATTATTGCTTGATCATGCGTTGTTGCGGTTTTTCAATCGTAACAACGCACTTTACTATTTCATACCAAATTCGGTTGCTTCATTCTATTTGGCCTTCGGCAAAATGGAACTTGTCTCTTTTATCTTTCCTCGGTTTTGTTTTGGGCTGTTGCGCTTCATAGGGCGATAGAACACTCCTTTGCTGGGCGGGATGTTGATAGCCGTAGGCGGACGCGCCAGAGACCTTCTTTTTGGGGCAAAACCTAGCCGCAGCAATCTGAAGGAAATAAACGGGTTTGCTATAATCTATCTACGTTGCTCCAATGCTTGGAATTGACAAGGCCGAGCTTGTTTGCTTTGACAGCGCCAATAGCAACTACTATAATAGCGGGGTTGACGTTCTAACAATTCAGGAAGGTATTGTTGTTGTGCGAAATCGTAACCTTTACTTATTGATTTTGATTTTGATAGTAACAGGTCTGTCTCTTTGGATTGACTTTGCACCGAACGACAATTGGTTGGGCCGCGATGTAAGCACACGTTTGGGCTTGGATTTGCAGGGCGGTACGCAAGTGTTGCTGCGCTCTGTCCAAGAAGACGTGACTGCTGAGCAGTTGCAGACAGCAGCTGGCGTCGTCGAGCGCCGTATCAATGGTTTGGGTGTAGGTGAATCGGTAGTCCAAACATCTGGTACAAACCGCCTGATTGTTGAACTTCCTGGTGTAGCCAATCCTGAACAGGCTATTGATACCTTGCGCGGTACCGGTAAGCTCGAATTTATCGATCCCCAGGGCCAAAATCTTATGGTCGGCCAGTTGGTGCGAACCAGCGGTAGCCCGATCGTAGCCTCGGCGACTCCTAGCCAGACGCTCGCCCTTGAGGAGACCCCGATCTATCCGAGCGTAACCGATGGCGCTGATCTGGATCTCAGTGCCGTGCAGCCTGCCGTTGCTCAAGCTGCTGTGGGTATGCCGCAACGCCCGGCAGTCGCCTTCGCTTTCCGCAGCCCTTCGCGCGAACAGTTGGCGCAGTTCACCCAGCAAAATGTCGGCAGGCAGATGTGTATCGTGCTCGACAATGTTGTGCAGAGCTGCCCCTTCATTGAGCAGGCATTGGTCGATGGCAGCGGTATCATTTCGACCCAAACCCGTGAGGATGCTGATAGCATTTACAATCAGCTCAAGTACGGCGCGCTGCCCATTCCGCTTCAGGTTGAGACCAGCCGTACCGTAACCGCTACGCTCGGTCGCGCTTCGGTCGACGCCAGTCTGGTAGCCGGTATCGTCGGTTTGGCGGTGGTCGGCCTCTTTATGATCTTCTACTACCGCTTGCCCGGTCTGATCTCGGTGGTCGCGCTTCTGATCTATACCGCCATCACCTTTGCGCTCTATCGCCTTATTCCGATTACCCTTACGCTCGCCGGTATTGCAGGCTTCATTTTGTCTATTGGCCTTGCAGTCGACGCGAATGTGTTGATTTTTGCGCGCTTGAAAGAAGAGCTGCGCCGCAAACGCGAACTACGCCACGCTATTGAAGATGCCTTTGTTGAGTCGTGGCCTGCTATTCGTGACAGTAACGTAGCCACCTTGATCACCAGTACGATCCTGTACATGTTCGGCAACAGCTTCGGCGTGAGCATTATCAAGGGTTTTGCATTAACGCTTGGTATGGGTGTAGTTATCAGCCTCTTCACTTCGATTGTTGTGACCCGAACCTTGATGCGTTTGATCCTGCCGCTTCGCTCGGTGTACAACCCCTGGCTGTATGGTTTGGATCACGAAGACCAGAAGGAAGCCGCTCTTACAGACACAGGGCCAGCAGCGTAGTCGCGATGGCTATGGTTATCTAGTATGTGAGGAGTACAGATTCTTATGGAGAACCTCGTTCGCCATCGTTATATATGGTTTGCTCTGTCTCTGATAATGATTCTGCCAGGGCTTTACTTCTTGTTATTGCATCCGCTGGTCACTGAGGGCCAGTTCCGCATCGGCCTGCGCCCCAGCATCGACTTCAGCGGCGGTGCGCTCTGGGAGATCTCCTTTCCGCAAGCCACCATCGATAGCTTGAATACCGACGAGATCGCTCAGGTCTTTGCTGAAAACGGCTTCGATCAGGCTCAAGTGCAGCTCAGTAATACCGAGATCGAAGGCAAGCAGATCGCAACCGCACTGGTGCGAACCGTTGCCCTGAGCGCTTCGGATCCCAATAGCCAGCAAGAGGCCGTGCTTCAAGGTCTGCGAGCTAAGTATGGCGAAGTCCAGCGCGAGCGCTTAGAGAGCGTAGGCGCGACCGTCAGCCAAGAGAGTACCCGCAGCGCAATCATCGCGGTGATCGCGGCTAGTCTGGTGATTATGTTCTACTTGACGGTTTCCTTCCGCAAGGCGCCTCACCCCTTCCGTTATGGCGCTTGTGCGATCATCGCTATGTTGCATGACGTGATCCTGATTTTGGGCGTCGCTTCGATCTTGGGCGTCTTTATCGATATGGAGGTCGATGCGCTCTTCCTGACCGCGCTGCTGACCATCATCAGCTTCTCGGTACACGATACGATCGTGGTCTTCGACCGTATCCGCGAGAATCTGCTCAACCGCCGCAGCAACCAGACCTTCGACGAGATCGTCAACTTGAGCATCGCCCAAACCATGCCGCGCTCGCTCAACACCCAGTTGACCTCGATCTTCACGCTGGTCGCTCTGTTGATGTTCGGCGGCGATAGCATCCGCAACTTCGTCTTGATCCTGCTGATCGGCATGTTGAGCGGTACCTTCTCGTCGATCTTCAACGCCGCCCAGCTCTTGGTCGTATGGGAGCACAAAGAGTGGCGTAACTGGTTCGGCCGTGGCAACCACGAGGTTGAAGAAGCCGCTGCCTAAGCAGTAAAAATCGTTTGACATACAATGAGAGGGTAGCTGAACGTTCAGTTACCCTCTCATTGTGTTTGTAAACCTATGCTAGATCGAAGCATATCGCATCCGCTTCAGTTCAGCCTTTGAGCGGCTAGCTCCCACCCTCAAACAAGGCTTTAACCGCGTCCGCCTACGGCTACCAACAGCCTGCCCGCCTCAAGAGGCTTATATCGCGTCGATGCCTCATCCCTTTACAGCCATACACGCTCGTACCGCTAGGAAAACAAAAAAGCGGGAGAAAAAAGTATGAGAGCTTTCGCTCTACAGGGCGAAAGCTCTCACAACAAACGTAGTTGAAATTCACTTCGTTAAGCTCCAAATAGCAAACGTAATACAACGATCGTCCCAATCAAACCCAACACCCACGGAATGACATTGATGCCGCCCTTCTCTTGCTCGCGACGCAGCACCAGATCAATATGGGGTTCGGCTTTTGGTTTGCGAATCGCCTCTAGGCTGGCGATCAACATAATCGATATCAGGCTGGCAATGATAAAGACTTGCATAACCACTCTCCTTCTTGTATCTCTATCAACGTGGAAGCAGCGTTCTTTTGAGTATCAGTATAGCTATGTCAGACTGCGGTAGGCTGGTGGTGACACTGCGGTGAGACTCGGGTGCTCGAATTGACTCAATCTTATTGGCTCAAACACAACGTTTATCGGATAGATACGTTAAAAATATATATGACAAGCTACCCTATTTGGCAGAGAAGCGTACAATAGAGATATGACAATTCTCGGCTTGCCTCATGTAGGTTTGAGCAATAAGGATGATAGATTATGAACAAAAGCATTGTTGTGCTGGAAGGTGACCAGACCGGGCAGGAGTTGTTAGAAGAAGCCTTGCGCGTACTTTCGCCCGATGTGATCGGAATCGAATTAAACTTCGAGCGCTTTGACCTGAGCCTTGAGAATCGGCGCGCCACGAAAAACAAAGTGGTCGAAGAGGCCGCCGACGCTATGGTGCAGGCCGGTTTGGGCTTGAAGGCTGCTACGATCACGCCCGAAACCAAAGGCGATGTGGGCAGCCCCAACGCTCTGCTGCGCGAACGAATCGACGGCACCGTAATCGTGCGCACCGGGCGCCGTATCCCGGGTGTGCGACCTGTCGGCGGCGTCTACGCTCCGGTCGCGGTCATTCGTATGGCGGTCGGCGATGCCTATGGTGCCAAAGAGTGGCGCGAAGGCGAAGGCTTAGACGAAGTTGCCATGCGCACCGAGCGCATCACGCGACGCCACTGCCGTGCCGTGGCCGAATACTCCTTCCGTCATGCCCAAAAGCTGGGCGCGAAGGTCTTTGGTGGGCCGAAATATACCGTCAGCCCCATTTACGAAGGCATGCTGAAAGAAGAGATGGATGAGGCAGCCAAGCGCTATCCGCAGGTGCGCTACGAGCCGCAGTTGATCGACGCTACCTACGCCCTTCTGATCACCAATGCGGGCGATGGCTTGGTTATTCCCTCGCTTAACCGCGATGGCGACTGCTTGAGCGATATGGTCTTGCAGATGTTCGGCTCGATCGCTGGCTCGGAATCGCTCTTGATTAGCTTCGACGACAACTGGCATACACGCGTCGTAATGGCCGAGGCACCTCACGGCACTGCACCCGCGCTGTTCGGCAAAAATGTCGCCAACCCCATGGCTATGATTTTGGCGGGCGCTTCTCTGCTCTCGTATGCGGGCAGCAACCAAGCGACTTTGGCTGGTCGCGCGATCGTCGAATCGGTCTTCGAGGCGGTCTACGACGGCATCAAAACCGCCGACCTGCAGGGCCACGCTTCGACCACCGAGTTCACCGACGAGGTGATTCGCCGCGTGCGCACCAAGCTGGCGGTATGGCCTTCGCTCGATGCCGCCTAAACATCGCTGCGCTTAGCTTACTACTTTAGCTGGTAGAAATATTTGCCTTTCTAATATTTGGGTAATTTTGGAGTAATACCAGCTTGATAGAGTGTGCCTGTCGACTTCGAACTAGTAAATCAACGAGGTACTACAATGGAACCGATTACTTGGCTCTTGTTGGCAGCAGCAGCAGTAGGCTCGGCCGGGCTTTGGTACAGTTGGAAGCGACGCTCTGGCGCTGGAGATTCGAAAGAAGATAAGTAGTTTCTCCTTAGCAGATGAACTCGGAAGAGGCATCCTTCGTATCGAAGGATGCCTCTTCTTGTGCTAGCAGATCCGCTCTGCCAAAGGCCAAAAAAGAAAGTGATCGACTGGATTTGCTATTACGAGTCCTTTGTTGTTCAAAAACTCTTCGCTTGGCGAGCAGGCTCAATTGTGTGAATGGATCGTGGTACAATACTATCGTTGTGAAGGAGTGTTCTATAGTCTCGAAATGAACCTATGAACACGTCTTTATGAACAATTTGCGAGCCTTGGAATGAGCAAATTGGCTTGCGGCTTGTTCGTGCGTGTTTCGTGGAACATGTGGCGCACTATTGTATTCTCTGTAATGGGAAGTGAAACACCGTGGCAATTGAAAAACCTCATATAATCCTTTTTGGCCCTCCTGGAGCTGGCAAGAGCACGCAGGCCGCCCTGTTGGCAAAACGTTGGCCGATCGAGACGATCTCAACCGGTAAGATGTTGCGCGAAGAGGTGGCAGCCAAAACGCCGCTTGGCTTGCAGATACGCGATAGTTTGGCGCGGGGCGAACTTACCGACGACAGCATTATGATCTCGGTTGTAAAGGGTTGGCTGAGTGCATTACCCAAGGATAAAGGCTTTCTGTTGGACGGTTTTCCACGCACAGTGCCGCAAGCCCATGCGCTTGACGAGATATTGCGCGAACTAGACCGCCCATTGACGGCTGTGATCAGCTTGAATCTGACGGTTTCCGAGGCGATCTATCGCCTTGGTGGGCGACGTCTCTGTTACGGTGTGACCCCTGAAGAGATTCTGCATATTAACGATGAAGCCGCAGTTGCATCTTGCTTAGCGCGAGGTGGCTTGTTGGTGCAACGCCCCGACGATCTTCCCAATGCGATTGTGCATCGTATTGCGGTGTACGATAGCGAGACCGCTCCCGTGCTCTCGTTCTACGAAAATAGCGGTATTCGTTATACAATTGATGCGTCGGGTTCTCCCGATGAAGTTGCAAAACGAATTGATGACGTGTTGCAGGCACAACAAAACAAGTCCTGAAGCGAGGAACTAGATGACAAGTTATTCGGCTCAGGTTGTAATCGATGTTAATGAGCAGAATTTCGAGCAAGAGGTCTTGCGCCGATCTTATGATGTCCCGGTAGTGGTTGACTTCTGGGCACCTTGGTGCGGCCCTTGTCGCCAATTGGGGCCGGTGTTAGAGCGCTTGGCCCAAGCGGGCGCGGGATCGTGGGTGCTCGCTAAGTTAAATACCGATGAGAATCAGCGCTTGGCTCGGGCCTTCCGGATTCAAGGCATTCCAGCGGTTAAAGCCTTCCGAGATGGCAAGATTGTCGATGAGTTCACCGGAGCGCTGCCCGAGTCGCAGGTTCGCGCTTGGCTCAATCGAATCGTTCCTTCCGAGGGTGATGCCCTGGTGGCGGCCGCCGAGCAGCTCGAGGCCAGCAACCCCGAAGAGGCGATCGCGCGCTATCGTCTGGCTTTAGGCAGCGATCCTCAGAATGCGAATGCCTTGTTTGCTTTGGGGCGCTTACTGCTCACGATGGGCGACGACGAAGGCCCGCAGCTTTTGCGCGAAGTGCCGGGCAGCTCGCCGTTGTTTGGGCGCGCCCAAGCCCTGCTCGGCTTGGTCGACTTCTTTAAGCAGGCTGCCGATGCCAACGAGCAAGAGCTGTTAGAGCGCTCTACTCAGCCGAGCGACTACGAGGCCCGTTATCAGCTTGCGGCTGTCTTTGCGCGCACGCAGCGCTATGAAGATGCCTTCAAGCAGCTATTGGCGATTGTGCAGCGCAACCGCGCCTTTGGTGACGATGCGGCTCGCAAGACAATTCTCAGTTTGTTCGCGCTGCTAGGCAACGATCACCCCTTGGTGTCGAGCTATCAGCGCAAGTTGGCGAGCGCTCTCTTTTAAAGCCTACTCTTCAGCAGAATACAGCTTCTCTTCTGGTCGTGAGGGATGTGGCATGTAAGCGCTGCATCCCTCACGGCTTGTTCGCGCTTGCTGCAGAGTATGCAAAGCGTTGGCGTTAAGCTCTTTTCCCCAAAGCAGGCTTCTAGCGCGTCCGCCTACGGCTATCAAATCGCTGTCCCTCCCAACCAGCAGCTATAAGGCTTGTGTGCTCCAACATTCGGTCCATCATATAATACCAAATCCGGTTGATTAGGTTCTCTTTGGCCTTCGGCAGAGCGGAACGTGACTCTTTCTGTTGTGTGCTCACACAACCCTTTTCCCGGCTTTTTGTTTTTCTGAGCGGAGAGCATGCACGTCTTTAAACGGATTTGGTATAAGTTCTCTTTGGCCTTCGGCAGAGTGGTCGTTGTCTCGCCTTCAAGGTGTGGCAGCGAGAGACAGCGTTTGAACCTGCCAGCTGCTTGCAGCTGGCAGGTCGCAGCGAATGCTGCGCAATAGAGACCCTTTGCGATGGAAAGAGACTTGGTAGCCGTAGGCGGACGCGCTTAGGACCTTTTTGGAGGAATATGTCCTTCCGCCAGTATGATGAACAATCTCGCAGCAGAGCGCCAGAATCATCACAACATGGCCCCGATCATGTTGACGAGCTGCGAATCGCTTTAGTCAGCTTGCTGAAATTGGGCCTCGATGGCTTGCCAGTCGCTCAAGAGGGCGCGCATATGCTCGGGCAAGGGCGCATGTAAACGCAGCGGCTCTTGGGTTTTGGGGTGGGGCAATTCGAGGCTGATGGCGTGCAGCAAGTGGCAGCTGAACTCGATGCCTTTGAAGCTGCTGGGGCCGTGGTAGCGCGTATCGCCCAGTAGCGGATAGCCGCCATAGGCGAGGTGCAGGCGGATCTGGTGGGTGCGCCCGGTGATCGGCGAGGCTTCGACCAGCGCGGCGCCGTCGAGCTGTTCGAGCTTGCGAAAGTGGGTGTGGGCGTGTTTGACGCGCGTGCCACCCGGCAAGACACGCCCGATCTCGCTGAGCGGATAGACTTGGAAGCGTCCTCCGCGCGAGCGCCCGTGGCCGGTTTCGACTTCGAACTCTGCGGGTGGCTCGCCGCTGCAGATCGCAAGGTAACGTTTGCGAGTCTGGTGCTGTTTGAAGGCTTGATAGAGCGCTGAATTGCAGCTTGGGTGGCGCGAAAAGACCAGAATGCCCGAGGTGTCGCGGTCGAGCTGATGAGCCATATGCAAGTAAGGCTCGCCGCCGTCGCGTTGGCGCAGAAAGTGTTCGAGCGCGAAGAGCGCATTGCCTTGGATATCCCAAGGGACGACGCCGCTGTACCAGCCCTGTCGTTTGTAGAGCGCCAAAACCCATTCGTCTTCGTACAAAATATCGGCTTGACCGAGGTCGAGCTGATCGTAGGCACCGTTGGGCGGCTGGCTCACAATGATCGCATCGCCCGGAGCGATGGGCGGAAGAGACCCGGCATAGCGTTGGCCGTTGACCCACACGCCGCCGTGGGCGATCACTTCGCTGGTGCGCGGGCCGATGTGGGCATAAATCAGCTCTTCGAGTGAGGAGTGCAGGTCGGATTCGCTGATCTGGAAGCGCAGCGGGCCGTGCTCAGTCATAATGATACTTTGCTCGTTACAGGCTAAGATCTTGTCGATACAGATCGCAATGAGGCGTTAGATTAGCGCTATTTGGCGGAACCACAGCAGAATTATACCAGACTGGCCCCGCTTGCGGCGTTGTACGGGCGAGCTTGCACTTATGAACAGTATGGAAGCTGAGCTTGCGGTCGCTTCAAGCTGCTTCCATACCGCTCATAGGCATGCGTTTGGCTCTTTTGGAAGCCTTATTCGCCCGTTTGAATCAGCTCTAAGTCGGGATTATCGCAGGCGATGCGCCCGACTTTCGACATATTGTGCCATTGACCGTTGATCTTGACCCGAACCACATCGGCGGTGAAGTCGTTGTTGGTGCCTTCTTCGTTGCTGTTGGAGAAGAGCGACGAACCGACGCCGTAGATATCGACCGGCACGCCCAGCTCTTCGAAGCGCGTGATCTTTTTGGGTCCGAAACCGCCCGTCACAACGATCTTGACATCGCGACACCATTGGCGAGCCGGTTCGATCCAGCGTTCGGGCAGATCCCAGCGTTCCCAAGCCGCGTTGATGGCGTTGCGCAGGTTGAAGACTAAACGAGGTGTTACGCCTAGATCAAGCTCTTTGTCGCCCAGAGGCGGCACGCTGATATCGCGCAGGGTGCCACTGGTGTCGGGGCGCACGCCATAGAGCTTGTAGCGCAGGGCTTCCTGCTCGCGTCCTTCGTCCATCAAGGCACGGTAGCGCTCGAAGAGTGCATCCATAACCCGCAGCGAGTCGCCCACACAGTCGTTGTGGAAGTCGACTAGGGCGATGCGGGCCACATCGAGCGGCCTTGTGGCACAGAAGGCCAGCATGGCTTGGGCGGTGTCGCCTAAGAAGGCTGCGATCGCGGCGTGGGCCAGCGTACCGCCGCCTAAGCCGCCCCACCAGTCGCCTTGTGCATCGGTCGAGATAAACGAGCCGACTCGATGGTTGTAGTCGTTGTTGAAGCGTTGAACCGCAATGTTATAGGCATAGCCATCGGCGGCCTGTACTTCGTGGGCATCGAAGCGGGCCGGGAAGAAGAGCACCGGTTTGCCGCGCGCTGCTACCAGCACATTGTAGACATTGGTGGCGATGCGGGTCGCGCGCGTTAGGGTGCCGAGCATGGGTGTTTCGAGCAGAGCGAAGTCGCGGTAGCGCCCGCGCACACGAATGACGGGCAGAATGCGGAGCGGATCGCCGCTGTAGGGTGTGATAACGCCGTCGTGCACGGCTTCGACGCTGAGCTTCGAGTAGGTATTGACAAACTGCTCATCTTCGTAATAGCCGGTGCAGTGTTCGAGCATCGCCAAGGCTTTGTCGACGCCCGCGATCAGCGAGAAGGGCTTGCGGCGGGTGAACCATTGCATTTCGACCTCGATATCACCGATAGCGGCTCCGGTTGGATCGACCCCCACAGCATCGAGGATGCTCGATTTCCCATTAAAACGATAGCCCTCTTTCGCAAGCGCGCTCAGCATGCCAGTGATATTTTCGAAATATTTATCGGAATACCAGCCCGAGCGCATGCGCTCGATATCAAGTTTGAAGATATCGTTGCTTAGCCGCTTTCCGTCAAAAATGCTCATGGTTCGCACTCCTCTTGAATAGTGTTTAAGTGACACTATTTTAGCACGAGAAATAGAATTGTCAATGGTACACTAACTAATGATATCGAATCCGTTTGCTCATCTCAGCTCTCTGGCGGCTTGGTCGCTACCCCAAAGAGGCTTGCTAGCGCGTCCGCCTACGGCTACCAACAGCCCGCCCGTAAGCAGGGTGTGCTAGCTGTGTGTCGAAAGACCGCCCCAACATACAACGATCCAAGAGCCTATGAGGCTAGGAAAGATAGCCTGTGATCTGTAACAAGCACTCTTGGACGAGCAGATCGTGTTGGTAGCTGCGATCCGGAGCTTGCTTGTGTTTGATGCTAGCAAGAAACGCGCTTAGCTCTCGTTCGTAGAGCTCTTGGCGGCTTTGCGGCACAAGCGGCACGATTTGCGCCCCAGCTTGATAGCCGCCTGCAGCCTGTTTGAGGCAGAGGCGTAGCTGTGTTGCTGGCTCGAAGGGTTCCATGATCGCGCTGCCTTGGCTGCCATAGACCTCGAAACGGCGGGCGGCTGGGGGCGCTTCGATAGCGGCGATGTCGATGTTGGCAAGCGCTTTGTCGTAGCACAGCACGCCGTGAGTATTGTCTTTGAAGCCTTCGACGGTGCTCTGAACCTGTTGGAAGAAGCCCTGAAACGAGCGCGGACGACCGAGCAGCCAGATGATCTGGTCGAGCATGTGGCCCGCCAGATCGTAGAAGATCCCGCCGCGATGCACTGCGATCAGGGTTTGCTGGGCCTCGTCGATGCAGGTCGACATCTGGGCGCGCACGGCGTAGATCTCGCCCAATAGGCCGCTTTTGACCCATTCGGCGATCTGGCGAAAACCGTTGTGGTAGCGAAACATATAGCCCATCTGAATGTGGAGCTGCTGTTGTTGGGCCAGAGCGACTACTTGTTGCCACTGCTGCCAGTTGCAACCCGCTGGTTTGTCGTACCAAAGATGTTTGCCCGCCCGAATGATCTGCTCGCTCTGATCGAGACTCTCGATGTTTAAGCCTTCCGAGGCGACGGCTACAATGCTCGCGTCGTTTAGAAGCTGATCGGCTTGCTCGTACCAGTACAGATCGGCGAATTCGGGGCGCGCTTGCAGCATACGACGGCGCTCGGGGTCTGGCTCGTAGACGCCCGCTAGCTCGACTTGCGGGTTGCTGAGCAGCGCGCGCAGCTTATCGGGGCCGTGACCGTGTTTGGTGCCGTATTGTGCTATCCGTAGCCTTTGCATGGGTCACTGCTTCCTTTCCAGAGAAGATCTCCCTAGCTGTACCAAATCCGGCTGAGCAGGTTGCGTTTTTGGCCTTCGGCAGAGTGGAATGTGACTGGCTTTCTTTTGCCAGTTTCTGGTTGTTCCTACATTGCGTGAAGGACAGACCTTAAGCGGATTTGCTATTCTTGGCGAAGAAAAAACGACCAGTCGATCCGCGTGCTTGCGGACCACTGGTCGTTGTGTGAGCTTTCTCAATGGGCTAGCGCACAATGTGAACACAGACCGGCGAAAAAACCTCGTTGGCTGGCCCAGCTTGGCTCAGCGTGCCGCTGGCCGAATCGCGCTTGAAGGGCACGATCGTGTGCGTGTCTTGGTTGGCGGCCAGCACCAACTGATCGGTCACTATGGCGAAGTTGCGCGGTGTGCGTCCTTCGGTCGAGCAGTGACCGACCAGCTCAACCAGACCGCTGTTTTGATCGATCGCAAAGATCGCCAAGCTGTTGTGGCCACGGTTGGTGCCATAGACGTAGCGCCCGTCTGCGCTGATGTGGATATCGGCGCAGCTATTGCCGCCCGAGAAGTCGGCGGGCAGCGTCGAGACGGTCTGCAGCAATTCAAGTGTGCCGTTAGACTGATCGTAGCTCAGCACCGAGAGGCTCGAACTGCGCTCGTTGACGCAGTAGACGAAGTTGCCAGCGGCGTTGAAGCAGATGTGGCGCGGGCCATCGCCCGGAGCCAGCATGGTCCAAGGCTTCTCGTGTGGCGTGAGCGTCCCCTTTTCGGTATCGAGTTTGTAGACGTAGATGCGATCAAGGCCGCAGTCGGGCACCAGAATATAGCTGCCCTCACCCGGAGCCTCGAGAATCGAGTGGGGGTGCGGCCCATTATGATGGGTCGGCTTTTCGGTGTGCTTGACCACAGCAGTCGGCTCTCCCAGCGAGCCGTCGGGTTTGATCGGCAGCACGCTGATGCTACCGCCACCGTAGTTGGCGACCAGCAGCCAGCGCCCAGTTTTGTCGATGCTGACATAACAGGGGTGCTCGCCGTGGGTCGGCTGGCTGTTGATGATCTCGAGCGCGCCCGATTGGGGGTCGATGCGGAAGGCGCTGGCGGCTCCGCCCGCATGGCCTTGGAATTGCTCGATCTCTTGCACCGCGTAGAGAAAGTTGTTGTTGGTGTCGGTGCAGACAAATGAGGGGTTTGTCACGCCACCCGCCACGCTGGTGATCTTGAGCGCACCCGTCTCGAGATCGACCTGACAGGTATAGATGCCTTCGGCTTTGCCTTCGACATGGGGCTCGGTTCGGGTGTAGGTGCCAATGTAGGCAATCGCTTTGCTCATCGTTTTATCCTTGCTTGTAGCGTTCTTTTCATTCGCTTAGCGAACTATCTGCTATTGTATCGGCAGGAACCCCGTACCGAAGCACGGAATCCCTGCCGACTGTTGCCCAGATTTAGGCTGTTTCTCGAGCCAAAGCGAGGCAGATTAGCTTTGGCTGTCGGAGCTCATGCGCTCGCCACGCAGCAAGAAGGCGCGAATATCGTAGCGGCCTGGGCGCTGTGGTGCCAAATGGCCCGAGTCGATCATCAGATCGAGCGGGTTGTCGCGCGTCTCCATGGGCAGCAGCACTTTTTCGTGCATGCGGGCCGACTCGTAGACGGCGTGTACCATCTGCAGCGCCTTGTAACCGTTGATAGCTTCGTTGCGGAATTCGCCCTTGCCCTCGATCCAGTCGGCCATCTCGAGCGCCTGAGCCGCACCGGCTTCTTGCCACTCGAAGCGGTCGCCCAGCTCTGCAACTTTGTAGAACTGACCGTCCGGCTCGAAGAGCTTCCACGAGCCGCCAGTGTCTTTGTTGAGCAGCATTAGGTTGTTGGTGGTCATGTTGATCATACCTTCGCTGCCATAGATCAGGGCGCCTTGATAGACGGTCGGGGTTACATCGCTCAGTATCAAGGCAACGGCATCGTTGGTGAAGTGGAAGACACCGATCGCAGCATCTTCGATGCGGGTGTTGCGCTCGTAGCGGTCGGTTTTGCGCTCGACGTTACCCATCACCCAGTCGCACTCGATATCGCCCAGCAGATAGCGGTACATATCGGTCTGGTGCGAGCTGTAGTTGGGCAGACCGTCGGCGGCGAAGCTCTGGATCATCTGTACCTTACCGATCGCACCTTCGGCGATCAGGTTGCGCGCAAGCGTGTAGGCGGGCAGGAAGCGTCGCTGGTGAGAGATCGCCAGCTTCACATTGTTGCGCTTACAAGCGATCATCATCTGCTCGGCGTGGCCAAGGGTATCGGCCATGGGCTTTTCGCACAGAATCGCCTTTGGTTTGTAGGTCGCTGCTGCGATCGTCCACGGCGCATGGCCCGCATGCCAAGTGCAGATCGAAACCACATCGGGTTGCTCGGTCGCCATCATTTGGCGGGCGTCGGTGTAGTGGCGCGGCGAGATATTAAACATCTCGTCTTTTTGTGCCATTGCCGCCTCTTCCAAGTCTGCCAAACCGACGATCTCGTACCGACCACTGTCGATGTAACCGCGAATGTGGTTGTTGGAAATACCACCACAGCCAATAATGCCGACGCGAAGTTTAGTGCTCATAGGTATCTCCGTTGATACATGCGATCGAGTGAGCTTGAGGGCATGTACACTGTCAAAAAGGATGCTAGACGGTTGTAAAGCCACCATCGACACATAGGGTCTGGCCGGTGACCATACGGGCGGCGTCGGAAGCGAGATAGACCACTGCTCCGGCGATCTCTTCAGGTTCGGCCAAGCGCCCCATCGGGATCTTTTCTAAGTTGCGTGCGAATTCTGGGTTTTTGATCGCAGCTTCGAGCATAGGCGTGCGCGTAAAGGTCGGCGCGACCGCGTTGACGGTGATCTGGTGGGGTGCCCACTCGACCGCCAACGACTTGGTTAAGTGACCCGCTCCGCTCTTGGCAGCGCCATAGATGCTGCGCAAGGCCCCCGCCACCACGCCCGCTTGCGAGGTGATGGTGATGATGCGACCGGGTACTTTGCGCTCGATCATGCTTTTGCCAACCAGAGTCGTCATAAAGAAGACGCCCTTCATGTTGACATTCATAATCGTGTCGTACTCTTCTTCGCTGTATTCAATGGCTGGCTTGGGCGTATTGACGCCGGCGTTGTTGACCAGCACATCGATGCGACCGTAGTGTTCGAGCACTTGGTCGACGAAGCGGCGGATGCTGCTGACATCGCCGACATCGAGCTGCCAAGCCTCGGCGCGCTGGCCCGCTTTGCGGCAGGCCTCTGCGACCGCTTGACCTTGTTCCAGATTGCGGTTGCCGAGCGCGAGATCGGCGCCGTAGTGGGCGCAGGCTTCGGCGATGGCTTTGCCGATGCCCTTGCTCGCGCCGGTAATAACCACGACTTTATCTTTAAGCGAAAAACTGACTGGTTCTGCCATAGAGTTCTCGTTTTCTTCTGTTAACGCTAGCATGCTGCAGTGCTGTTACGACGAGCGCGCGCCTTGCCTCCGACATCGACCCAGATCTGATCAACCACTTTAACGGCGTGGTGGAAGCTCTCAAGGCCAGTTTTGCTGCCCTCTTCGATACTGATCCAGCCGTCGAAGCCCGACTCGACCATACTGCGCAGAATTTGGGTGTGGGGAGCCACGCCCGTTCCGATCACGGTCGGCTCGAAGGTGCCGACTTGGCGGATATCGCTCAGGTGGATCGCGCCGACCCGATTTTTGACCTGATCGAGCAGTGCGAGCGGGTCATCGCCCAAAGCGAGCGGATTGGCCGTATCGAAGAGCAGGCGCAGGCCGCTTTCGGCGCTGCGACGGACAACTTCTAGGTAACGTGCGACGGGCTGGGTAAAGTCGTTTTGAGACCAGAGCGCGCCGCGCACATGATTTTCATAAAGAAGTTCGACTCCCGCTTGGCGTGCTTCTTCCACACAAGCCGTGAGCCCTTCTGTCGCCCATTTCAGCCCATCTTCTTCAGTGATACCTTCATGATTTTGGCCCGCAGTGACACGCAGATACGAGACCCCTAACTCGGCAGCAGCCGCGATCCACGCGCGCAGATCTTCAACCTGTTGGGCACGTTGAGCCGCATCGGGAAGTGTAAAGTCCGTATAGGTGACGATCATGGGGATTTCAACACCATTATCGCTGGCTGCTTGACGTAACGAGCGAAGATAGTGCGGAGTGCGCTCTTGAATGTGCGCCACACTGAGATCCGCTCCATCGAGGCCAAGAGTGTTGGCGATATGAAACCAATTGGGTAGCGTGATCACCCCCGAAGCGAGGGCGGGATAGAGCGAAACGGGCAAACAGCTCAACTTCATCGTGCAAATCCTGCTTCGTCAAAGGCCTTGGCGAGCACGTTGTAGGTTTGCTCGGCGGCCGCTAACGGGTCGTAGTTAGGCCGTTTTTGAACCATAATGCTGATTTCGGCGGTGATATAGTCGTCGTAGCCGCAGGCTTTCATTGCGTGCAGATACTCAACGTAGTTGAAGACACCTTCGCCGGGAATCAGGAATTGATAGTCGGGCACAACACCGATCTCGTCTTTCACATGGGTGTGAACGGTGTGTGGGCCAAGGGCCGAGACCGATTCGGCGATCGAATAGCCTTGAACGTTAAAGTGGCTGATATCGAAATTCAGCTTGAGGTTAGGCGCTCTAACCGCATCGAGCAGCTCTAGAACGCGGTCGATCGTATCGAGCATGTTGGCGACGTGCGGCTCGGCGGCGATCGTTACGCCACGCTCGGCGGCGTAGGCGGCTAGCGCGCCCATGCGCTCGAACACGACGTGCTTGAGTTCGTCCCACTGTTCCGACTTTCCGCCGACAGTGGTATCGACTGCGGGCGGTACACCGTCGATAGCCCATTCGGTCGCCAGGTCGACAGCGTCGGTCAGGCGCTTCCAGTTGCGAGCAGCGAGATCTTCATCGAGCTCGACCATGCTGGTTTGGGCCGCGATAGCGGGCAGTTCGAGGTTGTAATCTTTGAGCATCTGCAGAATGCGTTTGCGTTCTGCGCGGTCGAGCAAAGCGAGATCTGTTGTATAGCCGGGAATAACCGTCAGCTCGACACCGTGGTAGCCGAGTTTGGAAAGGAAGGGTATGAAGGTATCGACTGGAACGGTCGGCATGCCCCAAGTACAATAGCCAATCTTCATTGATCTGCTCCTTCAAGCTAGAACGCGCCGACGAGCCTAGAAGGGAAGCTCGTCGCGAGGTGTGGGAACCAAGACGTCATCGCGCCAACGAGAACGGAAGGATGGGCGAACAAGGCCTTCGGGCGATTGAATGGTTAAGCCGCCATCGGCCGTCAAGACGGTTCCGCTGACAAAACTCGACTCGTCCGATGCCAGAAAGAGCGCGCAGTTGGCGATATCTTCCGGTCGACCGTAGCGGCCGATCGGGTAACAGTCGCGCGACATACGCTCTTCGAAGGGATCTTCCAACATGCGTTGGGTCTCTCGTTCGCCAACGATCTGGCCTGGGGCGATTGCATTACAGCGAATGCCTTGGCGTCCGTAGTCCATGGTGACACTACGGGCAAGGGCGTTGACACCAGCTTTTGATACGCTATAGACGCCGAATAAGGGGTTGGTGATAGTGCCGTTTACACTTGAAATAAAGATAATCGAGCCGCCACCGTTCTTGATCATCTCAGGAACACAGTAGCGTACGCCGTAGAGCGGTCCACGCAGCGCAACATTCAAGCTACGCTCCCACTCTTCGTCGGTGATATCTCCAGTGCGCTTCAGCACTGCGGTTGAAGCGTTGTGAACCAGAATATCGAGCTTACCAAACTGCTCGATGGCCGTGGAAACCATGGCTTCCCAGGCTGAGGTATCGGCGACGTCACCTTTTACGACTGCAACCTGGCCGCCGATATTCCGAATCCGCTCTGCCGTCTCTTCTAGCTTCTCGAAACGATCGATCGCGTTGATAACGACACGAGCACCCTCTTGTGCAAAGCGGAAGGCAGTGGCAGCTCCAATGCCGCCCCAGCTTGCGCCTGCGACGATTGCTACTTTGTTTTCAAGACGCATACGTTGCATCCTCTCATGTACTGCGGCGGTGCAGAACTTCTCGGGGGGTAATGCCCGATATTATATACGATATCTTAGTTTTGAGAACGAACAAAATGGTCGGCGAAATCGAGATAGCGCTGCCAATCGTAGAGTGTAATGTCGTGCGGACCGGTGCGTAAGTGATAACTTACCCGCTTGAGAAGCGGTTTTTCGGCCTCGGGCATCTCGTCATTGCTCAGCGAATCGAAACCGTAAAGATCGTAAATTTGACTGGCGTACTTCGCGCTCAAAAATTCGCCGCGTGGATCGGCCCACAGATCTTCGCTCGCACTTGCCACGTAGAGCGGGCGAGGTGCGATCAGCGCCAAAAGCATATGCTGGTCGATTGGAAGCTCGTTTTCACGCCCGTTGTAGTGGTGGAAGGTGCGGCTGAACCAGTGTGGGAAGCGTAGATTGATGGCCGTTACGGTTTCGCCGAAGATGCGGCGCGAAAGCGCAGCGCCACCGCAGCCCGAGTTGTTCGAGATTACGGCTGCGAAGCGCTCGTCGAGTGCGCCCGCCCAGAGAGCCGCTTTGCCTAGACGAGAGTGACCGTGCACGATCACACGCTCTGCATCGAGATCCTCGTCTAGCTCGATATAGTCGAGCGCACGGCTCAAGCCCCAGGCCCAAGCTCCGATCGCCTGCCAGTCGTCGTTGCCGCGATGCTCTGGGAAGAGCGAAAGCACTCCATTGCGGAACTGCTTGGAATCGTCGGGCGCGATGTTGCCATAGTAGATCGTCGCAACCGCATAGCCACGCCCAATGACCTCTTCGATCTCCCAACGCGAGGCTTGATCGCCACGGCTTGCTCCTTCGTCGCGCAGCCAGCCGCTCGGAATAGCGATGTTTTCGTCGTTGTAAACGGTGTGGTTGCCCTCGAAGTTGAGGCCTAAGAAGACTGGGATTTTGCCAGAGGAGTGTTTGGGCTGGTAGATTAGGAGATCGAAGGAGTGGTAGAGATCGTCGCGTTCAACCGTGAGCTGAATCTGTTTCCGAACGGCTTTGCCATTGATCGCTTCGGCATCGTATTCGTGCAGGCGATGCAATAGCTTAAAGGGTTCGTCGGGAACATAACCATAGACGTGTTTCGAAAACAGTTCGAGCAGTTCGGGCCGACGTTTCTGTTCCCAGGTGGCCACGTCGTTGATGGACTGGCCACTGCTGCTACGTAACAGCTCGGGCAGGGTGTAAGCAGGAATGGCGGCTTCGTCGTAGTTGGGCGGCGGGATCTGATTAGTCTGATCAGACATATCTTTCCTCATACTGAGCACGACGCCCTGTGAGCGCCATTGCTCAACTATTGGTAAAAAAACCGCATAGGTTTATTATACGCAAGCTCCGCGCTGAGACAACCTTATTCAGAGCCGTTTTTCATCTATTCGTCCGTTTTACTCCATTTCAGCATCATTTCAGTATGTTCTCATCAAGAAAATGATTGACAAATTCAAAATAAAATCTCTAATGCCTAAGAACATTATGCATAAGCTAGCTATGTGACACCAAATCTGTTTCAAGACCTGTATTATGGCCATGGGTGAAACAAAATAGTTGATACCAAATTCGCTAGTTTACTTTCTATTTGGCCTTCGGCAGAGCGGAACCTGACTCTTTTTGTTGTGTGACATTTCGCGCGACAGCGCGAAATGTCACACAACTCTTTCCCCGTTTTTATTTTTCTGGGTTACAAGAGCGCAAGTCTTTAAACGGATTTGGTATGAGTTCCTCTGAATCGTCGCTTTGGGGTGGGCTTTCGGCACACAGCTACAAGCCTCATTTGTTGGGCGGGATGTTGATAGCCGTAGGCGGACGCGCCAAGGACCTTCTTTTTGGGGTAGAACCTAAACGCAGTAATATTGAAGAAATAAAACCAGATTTCGCATCGTCTGCGACAATCACAAACATTCTGAAAAAAGAAACATGAGTCATCCCGGAGTTTGTCGGGGTGGCTCATGTTTTTGGGCAAAAAAAGACAACACGTGAGCACTTTTCTGGTATTCTGTAGTTACCACACCAACAGAACAGAAAGGAGAACTCACGTGTCGTCTTCACAGAATAAAACATCTGCTCCAAAAACGCAATCACCTCGTCAGATGGCTCGCTCGTTGCATAGCGACTTGACCAGATTTGTCCAACCGCTCTTGGAGGAACTGGATCGCAAACTCGACAGTCGTCTGGTACAGACCTTCTTGGCGACCTTGATCGCGATCCTCTCGCTCCGTAACCGCCAATTTGGGCTCTTGCTCTCCGAGTTGGGTGGGATGATTTTGGCACCTTCGCACGCTCCTGCAGGCACCAAACGGATCAGCAACCTGCTTCGTTCTCCCAATTGGACTTCTGATCTGCTCAAAAACTGGTTTTGGTCGCAGGCCGAGCAACGCCATCAGCAGTTGCAGGCCGATGGCCAGACCCCCTTTGTCTTGTGGGATGGAACTGTCTGGGAAAAGCCCGAAACCCTCACTCAAGACGATTTCTGTGTCGTTCGTTCAGCCAAAGCCAAACGGCTCTGCCGCATTCGCAAGGGCTTTTACAAT
>Ga0065721_10003657_pt1 | contig 122664 bp, 77 predicted proteins | sample Mesricmetagenome_FD_59108 | JGI IMG/M metagenome (GOLD analysis project Ga0065721, IMG submission 59108) | Mesophilic microbial community from rice straw/compost enrichment Sample: eDNA_1 v2 (version 2) | ecosystem: Engineered > Solid waste > Grass > Composting > Bioreactor | place: USA...
TGCATTCGCCGTCCCGCTCCGCATCCGTGCCTGCTGTGGTTAAATCGTCCCGTCTCGCTCCCGAATGCATCCGCCTCCGCGGCGTGCGTCAGAACAACCTCAAAGGCTTCGATCTCGATGTCCCGCTCGGNAAATACATCGCGGTCACCGGCCTGAGCGGCGCGGGCAAATCCTCGCTCGTCTTCGACACCCTTCACGCCGAAGGCCAACGCCGCTACGTCGAGACCTTCAGCGCCTACACGCGCCAGTTCCTCGACCTCCTCGACAAACCCAAAGTCGACTCGATCGAAAACATCCGCCCGTCGATCGCCATCGAGCAGACCAACACCGTCAAAACCTCCCGCTCGACCGTCGGCACGATGACCGAGCTCACCGACTTCTTCAAAGTCTGGTTCAGCCACGTCGCCGAATGCTTCGACCCCGCCACCGGCGAGAAAGTCGAAGACGACAACGCCCAAACCATCTGGGCCAAAACCCACGCCGCCCACGCCACCCAAACCGTCATCGTCGCGTTCAAAGTCACCAAACCCGACAACCTCACCTGGCCGGAAATCCTCCAAAATCTCAAAGGCCAGTCCTACCTCCGCGTCCTTCTCCCCCAACCCGACGCCTCCCTCGTCATCCACCGCATCGACGACCTCCTCACCCTCCCTGCCTCAACCCTCAACGCTCAACTCTCAACTTCTCCCCACCTCTACGTCGTCCAAGACCGCGTCGTCGTCTCGACCTCCGACAAACCCCGCTTCCTCGAAGCCATCGAAACCGCCCTCCACTTCGGCCAGGGCGAAGTCTTCCTTTTCGGCTCCGCCCCCTCTCAACCCTCAACCCTCAACGCTCAACTCACCGAACTCGGCCACTTCTCCCGCGGCCTCCACTCGCCCAAAACCGGCCGCACCTTCCGCGCCGCCACGCCCGCGCTCTTCTCTTTCAACTCCCCGCTCGGCGCCTGCCCGAACTGCCGCGGCTTCGGTCGCGTCATCGAAATCGACTACCGCCTCGCCGTCCCCGACCAATCGCTCTCGCTCGACGACGGCGCGATCAAGTGCTGGGAAAGCGATATCTACGGCGAATCGAAAAAAGACCTCTACGTCTTCACCAAAAAAAAAGAACGATCCCCACCCAACCATCCCTTTCGCCTCCCTCACACCCGAGCAGCGCGATTTCATCATCAACGGCGAACCCGGCTACGGCGAAGAAAACGGCAAGACCTGGCCGAAATACTGGTATGGCGTGAACGGGCTTCTTCCGCTGGCTCGAGAAGAACACCTACAAGATGCACGTGCGCGTCTTCCTCGCGCGCTACCGTGCCTACAACCCCTGCCCCGCCTGCGGCGGCCAGCGCCTCCAGCCGGAATCCCTCTGCTGGAAATGGCAATCCCGCACCCTCCCCGAGCTCTACCAACTCCCCGTCTCCGACCTCCTCGCCCTGCTGTCCAGCTCTCAACCCTCAACTCTCAACTCTCAACTCACCGATTCCCGCAGCGCGTCGCTCGCCTACGACTCCATCCTCACGCGCCTCCGCTATCTCGAACAGGTCGGACTCGGCTATCTCACGCTCGATCGCCAATCCCGCACGCTGTCAGGCGGCGAAGTCGAACGCGTCAACCTCACCTCCTGCCTCGGCACGTCGCTCGTCGACACGCTCTTCGTCCTCGACGAACCCANNGTCGGCCTCCACCCGCGCGACATCGACCGCCTCATCGGCATCATCCGCACGCTCACCGACGCCGGCAACACCGTCGTCGTCGTCGANCACGACGANTCCATGATCCGCGCCGCCGACCACGTCCATCGAGNTCGGNCCCGNGCCCGGCGGCCGCGGCGGCCACATCGTCTTCAGCGGTCCCGTATCCGAACTTCTGACACACCCGAAAAGCATCACCGGCGCTTACCTTTCCGCCCGCGAAACCATCCCTACGCCTAAAAACCGCCGCGCCGTCTCTCTCAACTCTCAACCCTCATCTCTCAACTCTCTCCACTTCACCAACGTCTCCAAACACAACCTCCAAAACCTCTCCTTCCGCCTCCCGCTTCACCGCTTCGTCTGCCTCAGCGGCGTCTCCGGCTCCGGCAAATCCACGCTCCTCGACAACGTCATCTACCAAGGTCTCCTCGCCCAACAGCACCAACTCACCGAAGACCCCGCCACGATCGAATCCATCACCTTCGATCCGCCAAACTCTCAACCCTCAACTCTCAACTCTCACCCCGCGGCCGTCGCAGGCGCGTTCTCCGAAATCGTCCTCGTCGACCAATCTCCCCTCTCGCGCACCCCGCGTTCGAATCCCGCGCTCTACACCGAAGCGTGGGAACTCATCCGCGATCTCTACGCCTCCACGCCCGCCGCCCAGGCCGCCGGCTTCAACTCCTCTTCGTTCTCTTTCAACTCCGGCGANGGNCGCTGCGACCATTGCCAGGGCCTCGGCTACGAGCGCGTCGAGATGCAATTCCTCTCCGACGTCTTCGTCCCGTGCCCCGTCTGCGAAGGCCGTCGCTTTAAACCCGAGGTCCTCGCGATCCGTTGGAACGATCGCTCCGTCGCCGATCTCCTCGCCACCAGCATCACCGACGCCCTCCCGCTCTTCACGAGTCTCCCCGAAATCCACCGCCGTCTCGCCACGCTCGACTCCGTCGGTCTCGGCTACCTGACGCTCGGCCAGCCGCTGAACACCCTCAGCGGCGGCGAATCGCAACGCCTCAAACTCGTCCGCTACCTGGGCACCTTCGCCGCCACACCCGCCTCGAAAATCGAAAATCAAAAATCGAAAATCGAAAATCCTCCGGGCGCGCTCCTTCTCCTCGACGAACCCACCACCGGCCTCCACCGCCACGACGTCAAACGCCTCCTCTCCGTTCTCCAAGCCCTCGTCGATCGCGGCCACAGCGTCATCGTCATTGAGCACAATCTCGACGTCCTCAAATCCGCCGACTGGATCATCGAAATCGGCCCCGACGCCGGCGCCAACGGCGGCCGCATCGTCGCCGAAGGCCCGCCCGAAAAAGTCGCCGCCGCCGACACCGCCACGTCCCCGTTTCTTCGCGCCGCCCTCGCCGAGCGTTCCGAGTGGCTGGCTGCCGCCGAACCCGCCGCACCCTATTCTGTCTCTCAACTCTCATCTCTCAACTCTCACCCCTCTTCGATGCTCCGCATCGAAGGCGCCCGCGAAAACAACCTAAAGAACCTCTCCCTCTCCATCGCGCACCGCGAGCTCTCCGTCGTCACCGGCGTCTCCGGCTCCGGCAAATCCACCCTCGCGTTCGACATCGTCTTCGCCGAGGGCCAGCGCCGCTTCATGGAGTCGATGTCGCCTTACGCGCGACAATTCGTCGAACAACTCCCGCGTCCCGCCATCGACCGCCTCACCGGCATCCCGCCCACCGTCGCGATCGAACAACGCGTCACCCGCGGCTCCCGCAAATCCACCGTCGCCACCATCACCGAGGTCGCCCAATACCTCCGCCTCCTCTACGCGCGTCTCGGCATCCAGCATCACCCCGACACCGACAAACCCGTCGAACCGCTCTCCGTCGGCCAGCTCAAATCCCTCCTCACCCGCGTCCTCGACACGCCCAAGGCCCGCCGCGCCAGACATCTCTACCTCTGCGCTCCGCTGATCCGCGGACGCAAAGGCCACCACCAGCCGATCGCCACCTGGATCGGCAAACAGGGCTACAAACTCATGCGCGCCGACGGCCAGCTCACCCCCGTCGACGCCTTTCAAAAACTCGATCGCTACAAGGAGCACGATATCGAAGTCGTCGTCGCCGACCTCGCACCATCGCCCAACGCCCCGCTACCGAATCGCTCCGCCGCGCTGGAAACCGCGCTGAAACTCGGCAAGGGCTCTTGCTTCCTCCTCACGCCACAAAACGAAATCCTCTCCTGGTTCTCCACCACGCGCACCGATATCGACACCGGCGAATCCTTCCCCGAGCTCGATCCGAAGGATTTCTCCTTCAACTCCCCGCGCGGTTGGTGCCCCACCTGCCGCGGACACGGCCGCGTCTTCCCGTGGATGCTCGAGTCCGACGACGATGACGAAAACGATCCCGCCGCCCGCCTGCGCGAGTTCGGCGTCGATTCTTCCGAAGACCTCTCCGACGAAGGCACGCCCTGCCCCGAATGCCACGGCGCCCGCCTCAATCGCATCTCCCGCGCCGTCAAACTCCACTTCAAAGGTAGGGCGAGGCGTCCCCGCCGGGCCGCCGCCGACTATCAACCCTCATCCCTCAATTCTCAACTCGCCACCGCCCTCTCCCTCCCCCAGCTCCTCACCTCCACTCCGTCCCAGCTCCTCGCGCACCTGCGTAACCTAAATCTCGATACGCGCGGCAAACTCATCGTCCAGGACATCGTTCCCCAGATCGAGGAGCGCCTGAAATTCCTCGATCACGTCGGCCTCGGCTATCTCTCGCTCGACCGCCCCACCGAAACGCTCTCCGGCGGCGAAGCCCAGCGCATCCGCCTCGCCGCCCAACTCGGCTCCAACCTCTCCGGCGTTCTCTACGTTCTCGACGAGCCGTCCATCGGTCTCCACGCCCGCGACAACGATCGCCTCATCGAAACGCTCCAGTCCCTCCGCGAAAAAGGAAACACGCTCCTCGTCGTCGAACACGACGACGAACTCATGGAGCGCGCCGATCGCATCATCGACCTCGGCCCCGCCGCCGGCATTCACGGCGGCGAACTCCTTGCCCACGGCACACCCGCCGAAATCAAGGCCAGCGACAAATCCCTCACCGGCCTCTTCCTCGCGAAGGGCATCGCGCACCCGCTCCGCGGCGAATACCGCTCCGTTAAATCCAACAAGCTCACGCGCACCAAACCCGTCGCGAAACTCCTGAAAAAGAAAACGCCCGCCGGCCCCGATCCCTTCCACCGCGATTGGCTCGAACTCCACGGCGCCGCCTTCCGCAACCTCAAGAATTTCGACCTCCGCCTTCCCCTCGGTCGCCTCATCATGGTCGCCGGCCCCAGCGGCGCCGGCAAATCCACGCTCTTTCGCGACCTCCTCCANCCCGCCGTCGCCCACGCGATCAAAGCCAAAAAATCCACCCTCACCGGCCGCGAGTTCGTCAAAGCCACGAACTTCACCACCGATTCCNNCTCTCAACTCTCAACCCNCAACTCTCAACTCCCGTTCGAATCCTTGCGCGGAGCGNANGGCTTCAAACGCGTCGTCGAAGTCGACCANTCCCCCATCGGNAAAACGCCCCGCTCCACACCCGCCACTTATCTCGGTATCTTCGACCAAATCCGCCAGTTCTTCGCCTCGCTTCCCGAGTCCAAGATTCGTGGATACACCGCCTCGCGTTTCTCCTTCAACACCGCCGGCGGCCGTTGCCCGACTTGCGAAGGCGCCGGACGCGTGAAGCTCGAAATGGCGTTCATGCCCGACACCTACCTTCCCTGCGACGACTGCCGCGGCCTCCGCTACAGCCCCGAGCTCTCCGACGTCACGTGGAAGGGCAAATCCATCGGCGAAGTCCTCCAGCTCACCTTCGAGGAAGCCGCCGACTTCTTCGACTTCCACTCGCATCTCTCGCAGGTCTGCAAGCTCATGTGCGATTGCGGCCTCGGCTATCTCACGCTCGGCCAATCGTCACCCACGCTCTCCGGCGGCGAAGCCCAGCGCCTGAAACTCGTCACCGAACTCTCCGCCGGCCTCGCCTCCTATCGCGAACGTTCCCGCGGCGAACTCCCGCGCAACCTCTACCTTCTCGAAGAGCCCACCATCGGCCTGCACCTCAGCGACTGCGAGAAACTCATCCGCGTCCTCCATTCGCTCGTCGACCAGGGCCACACCGTCGTCGTAATCGAGCACCACCTCGATCTCCTCGCCGAAGCCGATTACATCATCGAGCTCGGCCCCGTCGGCGGCCCCGACGGCGGCGAACTCCTCTACCAAGGCGAACTCTCCGGCCTCCTAAAAATCAAGAACAGCCCCACCGCCCCCTACCTCCGCAACGAAACTCAAAAAGTAGTGCGGTGCTTCAGCCCGCACCCGTACGGCCGCCCGCTCGCGGCCGCCCCGAGGCTCCAAACTCCGAGATCCAAGCTCCAGAGAACCTCCAATCTCCAATCCTCCAATTCGGACCTCGGTGTTGGACCTTCCTTGGAGCTTGGATCTTGTTCCTTGAAGCTTTCGCGGCGCGCTTCAGTGCGCCGCGATACTCGCATCATGCGCCCGCGCCGCCTCGTGCACCACCTTGATCAGCTCCGGCAGCGACACCGGCTTCAGCAAATACCGAAACAACGCCGCCTCGTTCACGCTGCGCATCAGCATCTCCGGCTTCATATATCCGGTGACCAGAATCCGCTGCATGTGCGGATACTCCTCCCGCGCACGCACCAGAAAATTCATCCCATTGCCGCCCGGCATCAGGTGATCCGCAATCACCACCTTGAACGCCTTCTTGTGCAAAATGAACTCCGCCTCGCGCGCCGACGTCGCCTGCGTCGTCTCGAAATACGGCCCGAGCGCCGCGGCGAACACTTCCAGCAGCGGCTTCTCGTCATCGATCAGCAACACCGCGTCTTTGGGTTTCTCTGATCCGTTCGGCACGTCCGCTGGCTTCATGTCGTGCGCGCATCGTGCGATCAGTGACCAGCATGGCAAATCGAAATACAGCTGTTTCAAATCTACGGCTTTTGGTTTGCCTGAAACGTCCGATAAAACTTGGGTGACATCCGTCTCCCTCATGGAACTCCACGACCTGCATCAGGCCGCGCGATCGGGCACGCTCGCTTCCGTGCCGCCCGCCATCCTCGCCTCGGAGCAGCTCTTGCGTCGCAATCCCTCCGGCACCACACCGCTCCACGCGATCGCCCGCCACGGCGGACTTGAGCTCATCCCGACTTCCGCGCTCACCGAAGCCGCGCTCACCCTCCGCAACGACTCCGGCTACACTCCGCTCCACCTCGCAGCCGAGGGTGGTCAACTCTCCAAACTTCCGCCCGCGTTTCTTACCGACGCCTATCTCAGCCTCGCCAGCAATTCCGGCTACACCGTCTACCACGTCGCGGCCGCCCACGGTCACCTCGACCAGATCCCCGCCGCGCTCCTCACGTCCGACGTCGTCACCCGCAAAACCCACCTCGGTAACACGCTCCTTCACGAAGCCGCCGAAAACGGCGCCCTCGACCGCGTCCCGCCCGCGTTCCTCACTTCCGAAAACATCCTGCAACGTAACCTCGGCGGCGAAACCGTCCTCCATGTCGCCGCCTTCAACGGCCACCTCGACCAGGTTCCGCCCTCGCTTCTCACCGCCGAACACCTCCTCCAGACCACCTCCGCCGGCGACACCGTCTTCCACGCCGCCGCCATTTCCGGTCACCTCGAGCAAATCCCCTCCGCCCTGCTCACGCACGATCACCTCGTGATCGCCAGCAAGTCCGGGTTCACCGCCATCCACGCCGCCGCCGAATCCGGCCAGCTTTCGAAAATCCCCCGCGACCACCTCACCGCCGACCTGCTTCTCACCCGCAACGACAACGGCGACACCCCGCTCCACGCCGCCGCCTACGAAGGCCACCTCGACCAAGTCCCGCTCTCGCTCCTCACCGAGGAAAATCTCAACGTCCGCAATTACGAGGGTATCACCGTCGGACGCCTCGCCATTCAAAGCGGCAACGTTCACCAGATTCCGCCGCAACTGCGCCCCAAGGAACCCGGCCCGCTCGGCAAGTTTCTCATCCGCATCGGCGCCTCCCGCCCGCCCTTCTAACCCGTGGCCACGAGCGTGAGCGAACGGCCGCCGCCGCGCTCTATCCTCCTCGCCCGCTCCTCCGGAGCGGGCTTTCTTATTCCCGCTCTCCGCCCGAAGCTCCAAGCACCAAGATCCAAACTCCAAAGAACCTTCAATCTCCAGCCACCCAATTGGCCCTTGGTGTTTGGTCATTCGCTGGAGCTTGGATCTTGGTCCTTGGAGCTTTCCCCTCCGTCCTTTCGCTCACCGCTTGCCGTTCGCCGCGCATTTCCTGCCGGGCGCGAACCCCAGACTTGCTCCGTCACTCGCAAACCGCCACACGTGAGCGTTTACATTTTTCCATGAGCACCACGATCACTGCCATCACAGCCCGTGAAATCATCGACTCCCGCGGTAATCCCACGGTCGAAGTCGACGTCAAACTCGCCTCCGGCGCCCTCGGCCGTGCCGCGGTGCCCTCCGGCGCCTCGACGGGCGAACACGAGGCCATCGAGCTTCGCGACGGCGACAAGAAGCGCTACCTCGGCAAGGGCACGCAAAAGGCCGTCGCCAACGTGAAGTCCAAGATCGCTCCCGCGCTCATCGGCTTCGACGCCCTCGACCAAGTCGGCATCGACCGCGCCATGCTCAGCCTCGACGGCACCAAGACCAAGTCGAAGCTCGGCGCCAACGCCATCCTCGGCGTCTCCCTCGCCACCGCCAAAGCCGCCGCCAACGCCATCGGCGTTCCCCTCTACAAATACATCGGCGGCCCCAACGCCAAAGTCCTCCCCGTTCCGATGATGAACATCATGAACGGCGGCGCGCACTCGGACGCTCCTATCGACTTCCAAGAGTTCATGATCATGCCCACCGGCGCGAAGTCCTTCTCCGAAGGTCTCCGCATGGGCTGCGAAATCTTCCACTCGCTGAAGAAGGTTCTCAAGGACAAGGGCCTCGCCACCGCCGTCGGCGACGAAGGCGGCTTCGCTCCGAAACTCGAATCCACCGAGGCCGCGCTCGACGCCATCGCCCTCGCCGTGAAAAACGCCGGCTACAAGCTCGGCAAGAACGTCCACCTCGCCCTCGACGTCGCTTCCTCCGAATTCTACGTGAAGGAAAAGAAGCAATACGTCTTCAAGAAATCCGACGGCCGCGTGCTTTCCGGTGACGAGATGGTCGAGTTCTACAAACAGCTCACCTCGAAATACCCGATCGTCTCGATCGAAGACGGCTGCGCCGAAGGCGACTGGGCCACGTGGAANAAACTCACCGACGCCATCGGCGATCGCGTGCAGCTNGTCGGCGACGACCTCTTCGTCACCAACACCGAGTTCCTCAAGAAGGGCATCGATACCGGCACCGCCAACTCGATCCTCGTCAAAGTTAACCAGATCGGCTCGCTCACCGAAACCCTCGACGCCGTCGAGATGGCCAAGGAAGCCAACTACACCGCCGTCATCTCGCACCGTTCGGGCGAAACCGAGGACGTCACGATCGCCGACATCGCCGTCGCGACCAACGCCGGCCAGATCAAGACCGGCTCCCTCTGCCGCACCGACCGCGTCGCGAAATACAACCAGCTCCTCCGCATCGAGGAAGAGCTCGGCGCCAGCGCCGTCTACGGCGGCAAAATGCGCGGCCTGTAATCGCAGGCCGCCAGCTTGCTGGCGCCTTCTCACCGCTCAAGGCCGGGCTCCGAACGCCCGGCCTTTTCTTTTGTCCAAAATCCGCCCCTACACTCCTCCCTCGACTCCATCCACCCCCGCGTTACGTATAACTTCTAAAGCGCCACGCTCATGACCCTTCGCTTTCTTCTTCTCCTTCTTTCCCTCGTGATCGTGGCGCCCGCCGCTCACTCCGCCGAAAAGCAGGCGAAAAAGCAGGCCAGCGACGAAGAAATCATCGCCCGCCTCCGCGAGCACGCCCTGAAAAAACGCGCCGCCAAAGCCGCCACGTCACCCGAATCGCCCGCGCCGACCGATTCCGTCGCCGCCTCCATCGAGCAAAATCCCCCCGCGAAAGAGGTCGCCCAAACCGCCCCGGAAAAATCCGAGGCCGCGCCCAAAAAAGAAAACACGGACGAATCTCCCGACGTCCTCCCAGAAATCCAGGTCCGCAAAGATCGCATTACCGAGCTCGACAAACAGGTCGCGAAACAAAACCGCGAGATCCGTCGCGAAAAACAGAATACAAAACCCACCGCTCTCGACGAAACCCTCAACGGCCCGAAAACCTCGAAGTGGCTCGCGATCTTCGGCGGCCAATCCAGCGAGGACCGCGCCAACATCGCCCGCGAGCGCGTCGCGATGATGGAAGACGAACGCGACCTCATCGAAGCTATCGCCCAGACCGAAGACCCGGAAGAAAAAGCGCTGCTCCAGCGCACCCTCGACGCGATGCGCGCCATGCGCCGCGACCTCGAAGCTTCGCTCCGCTAAAAAAACGTAGCTCCGAGCGTGAGCGAGTGGCCTTCGCCGCGCTCACCTCAACCACGGCGACCGAAACCGGCGCCTGCCCGCGAAAATCTCCCGGCCCGTCCGCCGCGTCGAGATTCCCCCTGCGCCTCCGCGTGCCTCATCCCAAGCACACATCGCGCACCTTCGCTCCGCATCCGAAATTCCGTCAGCGCCCGCCCCCTTTCCGCTCCCCCAAATTTGTGTCCCTTCGTGTCCATTCGTGGTTTCCCTCTTCTCTCCCTGCCCGCCAATAATCCCCGCATGTCCTGGCCCGAGTTCCACCACGAAGCGATGGCGACCGACTTCTCGATCACCCTCGCCGCGCCGCAACATTCCGTCGACTACGCCCGCCAGGCCGCCGGCGCCTGCTGGCGCGAACTCGATCGCCTCGAATCCGAACTTTCCCGCTTCGTCGAATCCAGCGACATCGCCCGCGCCAACCGCCTCGACCGCGGCGAAACCATCACCATCACCGACACCACGCTCGAGTGCCTCCTCATCGCCGCCGAGGTCTGCGTCGCCACCCAAAACGCCTTCGATCCCGCCTACGCCTCCGAACGCGACGACCCGTCCACCCCTCCCTTCACNCTCGATCCGTCCNCCCACACGCTCACNTCGCACGCCTCGCGTCTCCACCTCGANCTCGGCGCCATCGGCNAAGGCTACGCCCTCGACCGCCTCGCCGCGATTCTCCGCGAATGGGAAATCTCCTCCGCCTGCCTCCAAAGCGGCGGTAGCACCGCGCTCCTCCTCGACGCTCCGCCCAACGAACCCGGCTGGACCGTCGGTATCGGCGATTCCGATACCTACCGCACGCTCCACCTGGCCAACATTTCCCTCAGCGGCTCCGGCATCGCCGTCAAAGGCTCACACCTCATCGATCCCACTCGTCACTCCGCCGCCGCCCGCACCACCCGCGTCTGGGCCCTCGCCGCCACCGCCGCGCTCTCCGACGCCCTCTCCACCGCCTTCTTCGTCATGACCGACGAAGAAATCGCCGCCTTCTGCCGCGCCCACCCCGAGATCGGCGCCGCCCTCGCCACCCCCACCCACCTCATCCCTCACGGCCTCCTAATCCCCCTCCTCGCCCCCGAAAACAACGCATAACCTCCAGGTAGGGCGCGCTGTCCCCAGCGCGCCGCATAACGCCTCCCTTCTCCCCGCCCAAAATCGAAAATCCCAAATCAAAATTCGAAAATAGCGTCACCTTCTCGCCTCCGCCGCCTCGCTCTGCGCATGCCTCTGCTGCGCCTCCTTCAGCTGTTCCTCATCCGTCAAATCCAACCGCAGCGGCGTCATCGACCCGAAGCCTTGCTCCATCGCCCACCGATCGGTCCCTTCCTCCACCTGCTCGATCGGTGTAACAGAAAACCAATACACATCCCGCCCCATCGGGTCCTTCGCCGGCACCACCTGCCCGTCGTAATGCCGCAGCGATTGCCGCGTCCACATCAACCCGCGCGCGTCCTCCGGCAGATTCACGTTCACCAGCGGAAAATCCGTCTCCGTCAGCACCCGCCGCAACGCCTCCTCCGCCCACGGCACAATCTTCCCGAAATCCGGCTCGGTCGTCGTCGACGGCGTGCTGAACGCCACCGCCCGCAACCCCAACAACGCCCCCTGCTTCGCCGCCGCCAGCGTCCCCGAGTGCCAGATCGCGTTGCCCAGATTCGTCCCGAGATTGATCCCCGACAGCACGAGATCCACGTCCTTCCACTGGTTCACGCCGAGCATCACGCAATCCGCCGGCGTCCCATTCACGCGATAGGCCTCGAATCTCGGCAGCGGCGTCTTCCGATACGACACCGGCCGCGTCGCCGTGATCGAATGACTCGCCGACGATTGCTCCACGTCCGGCGCCACGATCCTCACCTCCCCGAACCGCGACGCCACTTCCGCCAGCGCCATCAAGCCCGGACTGTAAACTCCGTCGTCATTCGAAATCAGTATTCTCATCGCGCGCCTCCGCCGCACCCGTAGTCGCGCCCCGCCGAATTTCAACCGGCTCCGCCAGTCTCCTCTCGTCACCGTTCTGCACCTCCACGCTTCACGCAGCCGACGCTTCCCTCGCTCCCGCCCCGCGTCCCACCCAACTCCCCGACCCGCCATCGGGTGATCTACCCCATCCGTCCACCACACCACCGCGTTCTCCACCTTGCCGCTCCTCCGCATTCACGCCCTCCCCGTCGTCTCCACCTTCATCTCGGCGCCGCTCCATCTCGCCCCAAGCCCCACCCCGCGCCTTGCACTTTGCGCCCCCGCGCGCCTCTCGCGCCGCACATTGCAACGCCCGCGTAGTGCTTTTTCCATGACGCGCCTCGACCGCCGGTTTTTTTCCGCCTCCGCACGAACCGCTTAGCGCGCCTCCCTGCACTTTGCAGCCAAGGGGCACACGCGCTGCTCGAAAAGCGATGCCTCGGTCCAGGGCCTCCAACGAACGAACATCACATCCATGAACCCAAACAATCTATCCTCTCCTCAAACCACCCCGGCCCAGTCCTCTTCCTCAGCCGGTGGCGCCATCGCCAGTGCAAAGCCCGGTCTCACCGCCACCGCCCGTGACGCCGCGACCCAGCTCAAATCCGCCGCGACCCAGACCGCCACGCGCGCCCGCGACGAAGCGGAACGCATGGCCTCCGAGAAAAAATCCACCGCGGCCGAACGCATCGACAGCTACAGCTCCGCGATTCACGAGTCCGCGCGCGCCTTCGAAGAAAAAGATCCGAACATCGCGCACTTCACCCATCTCGCCGCCGACCGCCTCCACGGCATCGCCGACTACGTGCGCAATCGCGACTTCAACGATCTCCGCCGCGACGCCGAAGATCTCGCCCGCCGCCACCCCGCCGTGTTCTTCGGCGGCCTCTTCGTCGCCGGCCTCCTGCTCGGCAACATCCTCAAGGCCTCCAGCCGCCGCTCCCCCGAGAGCTCCGGCATCGCCGCCAGCAAGGACGATTCCTCCGACTGGGCCACCACCTCTTCAGGTTCATCCTTTCCGGTCTACCCCGAGACGTCTCCCGCCGCCGGGCTCTAAACACGACGCACCATGAGCGCAGACGCTTCTCAACCCAACTCCATCGTCGGACTTCTCCAAAGCCTTCGCGACGACACCACGCGCCTCTTCCACCAGGAAGTCGCCCTCGCGAAAGCCGAACTGAAGGCCAACGCTTCCCACATCGGCCGCCACGCCGCCGAAATCGCCGTCGGCGGTTTCGTCGCCTACGCCGGCGTGATCGTTCTTCTCATCGGCCTCGGTCAGCTCATCGGCGTCGGACTCGTCCGCGCCGGACTCGATCCCGACATCGCCGAATGGCTCGCCCCGACCGCCGTCGGCCTCGCGATCGCCCTCATCGGCTGGCTCATGCTCGCCAAGGCCAAACGCGCGCTCGCCCACGACACCCTCGTTCCGCGCGAAACCATCGAAACCCTCAAAACCGACAAGCAGTGGGCGCAGGAAAAACTCCACACCTCCCATCCATGAACGCCTCTTCCACCCCCAACACCGAAACCGACGCCATCCGCTCCGAAATCGAGTCCACCCGTCGTCAGATGGACGACAAGATGGACGCCCTTCGCGAGCGTTTCCAAGGCCGTCATCTCATCGACGAAATCCTCGGCTTCTTCCGTAACAATCCCGACCGCGGCCGCGAGTTCGGGCAAAAAGTCTCTCAATCCGCCTCCACCGCCATGCACTCCGTCACCGACACCCTCAAAGCCAACCCCGTCCCCGCTCTCCTCATCGGCGCGGGTGTCGCCTGGATGATCTACGACAGCCGGCGCAAGTCTCGGGATTATGAATACGACTACGAGGCGCGCTACGATGACGCCGCCTCGGCTTATTCCGCCGTGCAGGACGATCCCGACGCCGAAGCGCTCTACGATCGCCCGCTCGATTATCCGTCGAGCGCCGCCACCAGCGGCACCGGCGCCACCTCCGGCTACGCCGTCGGCGCCAGCGGCTACTCCGCGGAACCCGGCATGTCCGATTCCTCCTCGAAATTCGGCCACCTCAAGGAGCGCGCCTCGGAAGCCACGCAGCAAATGCGCGAGCGTCTCTCCGGCGTCGGTTCGCGTCTGCGCGATCGTTCGCAAATGATGTCGCAACAAGCGCGCGACACCTACTCGCGCGTCCAGGAACGCGCCCGCGAAACCTATTCCCGCGGACGCGAGCGCGTCGTCACCACCGCCAACGAGCACCCGCTCGAAGTCGGCCTCGCCTGCCTCGCCGCCGGCGTGATCGCCGGTCTCTCGATTCCCACGCCCGAGCGCCTCAACCGTCTCGCCGGCCCCACCGTCGATCGTCTCCGCGAGCGCACCCGTGAAGCCGGCAGCGAACTCCTCCACAAAGGCGAACGCGTCGCCACCGCCGCCGCCGACGCCGCAAAGGAAGCCGCGCGCGAACAGGGCCTCACGCCCGAACACCTGCGCGAGCAGGCCGCCGCCGTCGGCGACCGCGCCCGCGACGCCGCGAAGGAAACCGCCCGCAGCGAGGGCCTCGCCTCCGGCGGTTCCTCGGGCAACAACCCGCAAGGCGGCCCCACTTCGTCTCAACCTCAAGCCGACCCTTTGGCCTCACGGCCCGTGATGTGATCGCTCCCCGTTGGAGCGTGGCCGGTTCGCCGCAAGGCGGACCGGCCTCTTCACAACACGAGGCCACTCCAGCGCCCCCCGCGAGTTCTCCCGAATCCAATATGGAGAAACCGGAAATTAGTCCGCCCCAAGCCCGGCACGAACCCGGACGCGGTCGCCACGCCGACACCCCCCACGGACGTTCCTCCGCAAGGCTGGCTCGACATCCTCGTTCGCACCAAAGACCAGATCGCCGCCGACAACCTCACCGTCGTCGCCGCCGGAGTCGGCTTCTACGGCTTCGTCGCCGCCGTCCCCGCTCTCGCCGCGGTCATCGCGCTCTACGCGCTCGTCTCCGATCCCGCGCAAGTGCGCGAGCATATCGCCGCGCTCACCCAAGTCGTCCCTCCCCAAGTGATGCCGCTGCTCGAGGAGCAGATGACGCGCATCGCCGAGGACCAACAAGCCGCCGGCTGGCGTTTCATCATCGGTCTCGGCCTGGCGCTCTACAGCAGCTCGCGCGCGATCATCGCGATGATCACCGGCCTCAACATCGCCTACGACGAGTCCGAGAAACGCAGTTTCATCAAACTCAACCTCGTCGCCTTCGCGCTCACCGGTTTCGTCGTGATCGGCGCACTCCTCGCCATCGGCCTCGTCGCCATCCTCCCTTCGCTGCTCTCCGCGCTCCCCGTCAGCGGCAACACCGAGACCCTCCTCAACTGGCTCCGCTGGCCCGTCCTGATCGGCGGCTTCATGATCGCGCTCGCCGTCATGTATCGCTACGCGCCCAGCCGCAACGAACCGCAGTGGAAATGGGTCACCGCCGGCGCACTCTTCGCCACGCTCCTCTGGGTCGCCGGTTCCGCCGCGTTCTCGTTCTACGTTTCGCAATTCGGCAGCTACGACAAAACCTACGGATCCCTCGGCGCGATCGTCGTTTTCCTCTTCTGGCTTTTCCTCTCCGCGTTCGCGATCCTCATCGGCGCCGAGCTGAATTCCGAAATGGAACGCCAAACCCTCGAGGACACCACCGACGCCCCCGAGGAACCCCTCGGCCAACGCGGCGCCGAAGCCGCCGACACCGTCGGTCCCGCCCGCGGCGCCAAGCGCCGCGGGAAGCACCAAGCTCCCAGCCCCAAGCTCCAGAGAACCCCCAGATCCCAATAACATTGGCACGGCAGCGCCGATAGGGGCGGACGGTTCTCCGAACCACCCGCCCGCAGCCCTCCACATTGGGGATTGAGAATTGAACCTTCCCTGGAGCTTGGATCTTCAGCCCACGCCGTGGGCTGTCGCTGTCGCCTTCCCCAGCATCCTAAGAATCCCTTCAAACGGAATCCCCAACCACGTCGGCCGGTTGTTCAACTCGTAGCCGAGTTCATACACCGCCTTGTCGATCAGATACGCGTTCAACAACACCTCGAGTTGCGCGCGCTCCCTCGGCAACAACGTCGATCCCCGCATCGTCTCCAGATACGCCCGCAGAAACGTCGCGCTCACCCACCGCCGCCAATACGCCGACCACGCCGCCACGCCGTCACGATTCTCCACCGTCAACAAGCCCCGCGCCGCCAGCGTTTCCAGCGCCGTGTGCGCCGCATAGTTGAACGACCGCACCATCCCCGCCACGTCGCTGATCGGCGACCGCTTCAACCGTCGCGCGCTCAGCGCCCGCGCCGGCTCGCCTTCGAAATCCAAAATCACGAAATCCGTCCCCGTCGATAACACCTGCCCAAGGTGATAATCGCCGTGCACGCGAATCCGTTTCGCCTCCAGCCGCTCCGTGTAAACCAGCTTGTAGCGCTGCAACACCTCCTCCCGCAGCGCCAGCACCTCGTTCGCATCCTTCTGCAACTCCGCCGGCAACGTGCGCACCTGCCGCCGCAACACCTCGAAATTTTCCATCACCAGGTTCCGCATCGATTGATACAGCGACCGCTGGTAATGCGGCGAAAACGCCTCCGGCGCGAAATCCGGCTCGCCGCCCGCCCCGAGCGCCGTGTGCAACTCCGCCGTGCGCACGCCCAACACCCGCGCCGCCTCCAGAAACGTTCCCACCGCCTCGATCACGTCGTGCGTCGGCTCGCGCTCCGCCAGCTCCAGCAGCGTCTCCTCCGGCACGTCGCACCGCCGTGCTTCCTCGACGTAGAGCAGCACGCGATCGAAATACCGCCCGAGCGCATCGAGCGTGTAATCCCACCCGTCCGTCGCGCCCGCGACGAACTGCGTCAAGATCCCCACGCTCCGCACGCTGCCCGTCGTGCGATACTCCATCGCCCCGCCCAGCGTCGGCACGCTCGCGAACCGCCTCGCCGTGAGATATCCCATGATCTCCACGTCCGGATTGATCCCCGGCTCCGGCCGGCGAAACAGTTTCAACAAAAACCGATCCGCAAACACCACCGCCGTGTTGCTGTGCTCCGCCTTCGACAACAGCGGCGCGATCTCGCCGCAATTCGGACCGCACAACGCCTCGAACGCCCCCGTCGGCCTCATCACCAAATCCCCCGCCGCGCCTCGCAGCGTCGCGCCTTTCTCCATCGCATCCAGCAGCGCCCGCGGGAACGCCGGATCCGCCATGCCGTCGAAGAGCAAACCGTCTCCGTCTTCCGGATGCGGCACCCGCGCGATCGCCGACGCCGGATGCTCGCGCAGCTGGTTCTCCGCCTCACCCGGCGACGCATACGCCAGCGGCAGCACATACACCTCCGGATCGCCCGCCGCATAATCCGCGTTCAACAACGTCAGGAACGCCGCGCCGCGCGTCGTCGCGACTTCGATCGCATCCACAATTTCGATACCCCGCAGCTCCCGCGCCTTCCCGCCATACCAGCGCCGCTGCTGGATATACCCCGCCAGCACGTCCGCCAACCGTCGCTGCGCCTGCCCGTGCAACAGCGTCGTCCAGTCCCCCGACGCCCGCAACACCGGCAGCTCCGCCAGTGCCTCCGGCAGCGACGCCGCCCCTTTCTCCCCCGCCGCCACCGGCTCCAGCGCGAACCAGAAAAACGCATGCGGATTGATCGTCAGCCGATATTCCCCGTCATCGATCGCCGGAAAACGCGCCCGCCCGAAAATATCCACCGGCGCATACCCTTTGAACTCCGTCAAATCCACCGCCAGCGCCTGCGCGTGCCGCGACAGATTCGCCACCACCAGCACCTTCTGCCCCTCGTGCTCGCGCACGAACATCAGGATCTTCCGATTGTCCGGCTGCAAAAACTTGATCGTCCCCCGCCCCAGCGCCGCCCAGCGCGCCCGCACGCCGAGAATCCGCTTCGTCCACCAGAACAGCGAACTCGGATTGCTCTGCTGCGCCTCCACGTTCACCGCCTCGTAATGATACTCCGGATCGAGGATGATCGGCAGATAAAGGCTCTGCGGATTCGCCCGCGAAAACCCCGCGTTCTTGTCCGAGCTCCAATGCATCGGCGTCCGCACGCCGTTCCGATCGCCGAGATAAATATTGTCCCCCATCCCGATCTCGTCGCCGTAATAGATCACCGGCGTCCCCGGCATCGAGAGCAGCAGCGCATTCAATAATTCGATACGCCGCCGGTCGTTGTTCAACAACGGCGCCAGCCTCCGCCGAATCCCCAGATTGATCCGCGCCCGCGCGTCGGCCGCATACATGCGATACATGTAGTCCCGCTCTTCCTCGGTCACCATCTCGAGCGTCAGCTCGTCGTGATTACGCAAAAACATCGCCCACTGACACGTCTCCGGAATCGGCGGCGTCTGCGAAAGGATGTCAAGGATCGGCGTCCGGTCCTCCATCCGCACCGACATGAACAGCCGCGGCATCAGCGGAAAATGAAACGCCATGTGACACTCGTCGCCGCGTCCTTCGCCAAAATACTTCACCGCGTCCTCCGGCCACTGGTTCGCCTCCGCCAGCAACATCCGGTCGCCATACTTCTCATCCACATGCTTCCGCAGCGTCTTTAGATACGCATGCGTCTCCGGCAGGTTTTCGCAGTTCGTCCCTTCGCGCTCGTAGAGATACGGAATCGCATCGAGCCGCAGCCCGTCGACGCCCATCTCCAGCCAAAAATCCAGCACGCGCACGATCTCCTCGTGCACCGCCGGGTTGTCGAAATTCAGATCCGGCTGATGCGAATAAAATCGATGCCAGTAATACGCCCGCGCCACCGGATCCCACGTCCAGTTCGACGTCTCGAAATCCCGAAAAATGATCCGCGCGTCGCGATACTTGTCGCTCGTTTCGCTCCACACGTAGTAGTCGCGCTCCGCACTCCCCGGCGCCGCCCGCCGCGCCCGCTGAAACCACGGATGCTGATCCGACGTGTGATTGATCACCAACTCCGTGATCACCCGCAGCGACCGCCGATGCGCCTCATCAAGGAATTCCTTGAAATCATCCAGCGTCCCGTAGATCGGGTTGATCGCATAATAATCCGCGATGTCGTAGCCGTCATCGCGCAGTGGCGACGGGTAAAACGGCAGCAACCACACCGCCGAAATCCCGACGATCCTGCAGGTAATCCAGTTTCTGCGTCAGCCCGCGAAAGTCGCCGATTCCGTTCCCATCGCTGTCGTAGAACGACCGCACGTGCGCCTGATAGATCACCGCGTTGCGATACCACAGCGGCTCCGTCGACGGCGTCGGATTCGGCTCCGGCATCCGCGTCGAAACGTAGCCACGAGCGTGAGCGAGGGGAAGATCCACCAACTCGGCCGCCTCACGCCTGCGCTTCGTCTCTTGTTCGTCGGGGTGCTGATTCATCGCAAGAAGGTCACATGAAATAATCGAAATCCTGCTCCGACCGCACCCGCCGCCGCAGCCGGAAGATCGCCGCCGGCACCTGCTGCGGATCGAGTCGCACGAAGTTCTCCGCTCCGCGCCACAGATAACGCGATCCCGTCAACAGATCGTGCACTTGAAACGTATCCGTTTTCTCGATGCCGAGCTCGCCGAGATCCAGCCGCGTCCGCCCTTCCTGCGCGTGATGCGGATCGAGGTTCACCACCGTCAAAATGATGTTCTCCCGATCCGCCGTTCGCTTGCTGTAGGCCAGCAGCTGCGGGTTGTCCGTCCCGTGAAACGCCAGCAGCTCATTGCTCTGCAGCGCCGGATTCTCCCGCCGGATCGCATTTACCCGCGCAATCAGCGGCTGCAGCGAATCCGGCCGGTTCAAATCCCACGCCTTGATCTCGTATTTCTCCGAATCGAGATACTCCTCGCCGCCCGTCTTGAACGGCGCGTTCACGCACAACTCATACGCCGGCCCGTAAATCCCATAACTCGCCCCCAGCGTCGCCGCCAAAACGAACCGCGCCATGAACGCCGCCCGCCCGCCAAACTGCAGCGCCTGCGGCAGGATATCCGGCGTGTTCGGCCACAGGCTCGGCCGGAAAAATTCCCGCACGTCGGTCCGCGTGAGCTCGGTCAAATACGCCCGCAGCTCGTCGCTCGTGTTCCGCCACGGGAAATAATTGTAGGACTGCGTAAACCCGAGCTTCGCCAGGTTGTATTTCACCTTTGGACGCGTGAACGCCTCCGACAAAAAAATCAGCTCCGGCCGCCGCGTCTTCAGTTCTCCAATACACCACTCCCAAAACGGAAACGCTTTCGTGTGCGGATTATCGACGCGAAAGATCGTCACGCCCTGCTCCACCCAAAACTCGATCACGCTCTTCGCCTCCTGCCACAGCTCCCGCCACGCCGGCGTCTCGAAATCGAAGGGATAGATATCCTGATACTTCTTCGGCGGATTCTCCGCGTATTGGATCGATCCGTCCGGCCGCCGCTTGAACCACTCCGGATGCTCCCGCACATACGGATGGTCCGGCGAACACTGCATCGCGATGTCCAACGCGATCTCGATCTGCAGCGCCGCCGCCGCCGCCACGAGCCGCTTGAAATCCGCGAGCGTGCCGAGCTGCGGATGAATCGACTTGTGCCCGCCTTCTTCCGCGCCGATTCCCCACGGGCTTCCGGGATCATCCACTCGCGCCTCCGTCGCGTTGTTCCTCCCTTTGCGAAACGCATACCCGATCGGATGGATCGGCGGCAGATACAGCACATCGAAACCCATCTCCGCGATCCGCGGCAGCTGCGCCTCCACATCGCGCAATGTCCCATGCCGCTTCCCATCCGATCCCGCCGAGCGCGGAAAAAGTTCATACCACGCCCCGTAACGCGCCCGCACCGGTTCCGCCCACACCACGAGTTCCCGCTCGAATCGCGTCGCCAGCGAGCGATCCGGATAACGCTGCGCCAGCGCCCGTCGCAACGGATCCCTGGCCGCCTCGACTCTCGCACCCACCGCCTCATCCGCCGCCTCCAACTCCTTCGCCCAACTCTCCAGCATGCCCCGCTCCGCCGCCCGCGCCCGCTCCGCCGCCGTGCGCACGAGCTCCGCGCCCACCAGCAGATCGATCTCCACGTCCTGCTCCGCCCCGACCTTCTTGTCGAAATCCCGCTGCCAAGACCGGAAATGATCCACCCAGCCTTCCACCGTGTAGCGATACCGCCCCAGCCGCTCCACGCAAAACGCCGCCCGCCAGCGATCGTTCCCGACCGCCGTCATCTCCACCTCGCGCCACTCCGTCTCGCTCTCCGCCTTGAAACGCACCACCGCCGCGACCGCATCGTGTCCATCCGCAAACACATCCGCCTCCACCACCACGTCCTCGCCCACGCATCGCTTTATTGGATACCGCCCGCCGTCGATCTGCGGCGACACGCCTTCGATGATCACGCGCCGGCGTCCATCGTAGTCGCCGTGAAGTGTGGGCGCCGTGCTCATGTTCAGCCCACCCGCAATTCCCGCAGGGTTGCGCGCACGTCCCCGCCGCCGATATCCGGCACGACCGACAACTCGATCACCGCCACGCTCGGCAGCTCCACCCGATAATCCTCCTGCTCCCGCGTCGCTCCGCCCGGACTGAAGGTGAATTGCTGCCGCGCAATCTCCCGCTCCAACCCGCCCGGCGTCCACGCCCGCAACACAAACTCCTGCGTCCGCGCCCGCTCGCGTTCCTCCACCACCACGCGCACGCGCTTCACGTCCTTCGGCTGCGGGAAAACCAGCCGCACCTTCTGCTCCCCCGGACCACCCGCGACCCAACCCTTGCCGCCCGCCACGATCGCCTGCTCGATCGGGTGCCACGGATCTTCCGACGAAATCTCCACTTCCGCCATCTGCTCGAGCGGCAGCCACTCCGGCTCGACCCGTTCGCTGCGCTGCTCCGCGCCAATGATCCGTTTGATCATGCGCCGACCGACACGACCCGCCCTCCGCGGTTCGTCGTCTACGCCTTCGCTCCATCCGGGTCCGCGCCTGAGACCTCTTGCCGCCGGTCAAACTCCGATCCCCGCCTCCGAAAATCCACGCATGCGCACCCTGCCCACCAGCCCCGCTTCGCCCGTCGACGCCCGCCCACGTTGCGCGCGGAAATCCGTCCCATGGTCCCGCCGCTCCGTCGCGGCTAGGTTGCGGCATCATGAATGCGCTCCTTCGCCCCCTTTGTCTCGCCGCTCTCGTCCCGGCGATCCACGCCGCGGATCCTGAACTCATCGAACCCGAAATCGTCTCCACCATCGAGGGCAACGTTAACGAGCCAGCCAAACTCGCGCCCACCGACGAAATGGTCGCCACGCTCTCGCTCCCTCCCGGCTTCTCCATCCAAACCTTCGCCCGCCTCGAAGCGCCGCGCATGCTCGCCTTCGCCCCCAACGGCGATCTCTACGTCACCCGCCGCGCTCCACACAACGATGTCGTGCTGCTCCGCGACGCCGACCGCACCGGCACCGCCGAAACCATTCGCACCGTCGCTTCGATCGAAAACGTCCACGGCATCGCCCTTCGCGACGATCGCGTTTATCTCGCCGCCATCCGTGAAGTCTACGTCGCCGACATCCTCGCCGACGGCTCCCTTGGCGAACCGGTCGAGTTGTATTCAGATCTCCCCGACGCCGGCCAGCACCCCAACCGCACCCTGCGCTTCTCGCCCGACGGACGCCTTTTCCTCTCCGTCGGCAGCACCAACAACGCCGCCCCCGACCCCAATCCGGAAAACGCCACCCTGCTCGAACTCGCGCTCGATGGTTCCTCACGATCCATTCACGCGCACGGGCTGCGCAATACCATCGGCTTCGACTGGCATCCCGCCGATGGCGCGCTCTGGGGCATGGACCACGGCATCGACTGGCTCGGTGACGATGAGCAATCCGAAGAACTCAACATCATCGTCCGCGGCGGCCACTATGGCTGGCCCTACGTCTACGACAACCGCGAGATCAACCAGCGCCAAAACCCCGAAGAAACCCTCGGTCTCACCCGCGAACAATTCGCCGCCATTTCGATCCCGCCCGTCGCCGGCATCGAGCCGCACAGCGCTCCGATGGGCTTCGCCTTTTACGACGGCGCGCAATTTCCCTCCACCTACCGTCACCAGGCCTTTCTCGCGCTGCATGGTTCGTGGAATCGCGCCGAGCCCAAAGGCTACAAGGTCGTGATGATTTCCTTTTCGAGCAACGGCTACGGCATCGCGCAGGATTTCGTCGCGGGTTTTTATCTNCCCGACTCCAACGCCCAATTCGGCCGCCCCTGCGGCCTCGCCATCGCTCCCGATGGCTCGCTTTTCTTCAGCGACGACAGCGGCGGCGCGATCTACCGTGTCACCTACCGCGGCTCCTCGCGCTGAACGGCGGACCTGCAACCCTCACCCGCCCAGCCCCCGCCTCTTCGCACTTGCCACCAACTCCGCGAGATTCCCCGCGCCGAGCTTCGCCATCACGTTCCCGCGATGAAACTCGATCGTCCGCGCGCTCAGCCCGATCAGCTCGCTGATCTCGCGACTCGTCTTCCCGCCCAACACCAGCGTGAGCACTTCCTGCTCCCGCCGTGAAAGGATCTTCCCCACCGCCTGCGCCTTCGCGCCTTCACGCAGCAACACTTCCGCAAACTTCGCCGAATAATACGTGTGCCCCGTCGCCACCGTCGTGAGCGCATCCGCCAGCTCCTCCGGCGACGCGTTTTTTTCCACATAACCTTCCACGCCACTCTCCCGCACGCGCGTCAGACTCAGTGGATCGATCAGCGACGACAGCACGAGCGCGCGCAGTTGCGGACGCATCTGCCGCGCCGCCTGCACGCACGCCAGCCCGTCCATCCCCGGCAGCTGCAGGTCCACCATCATCAGGTCCGGCGCCTGCCGCTCCACCGCGCCCAACGCCTCCTCCGCCGACCCCACCGCCGCCACCAGCGAAAACCCCGGCAGCCCCGCCAGCCAGCTCTCCAGAAACGACCGAAACAGCCGCTGATCTTCGACGATCAACACACGCACGGCCGCTGGACGTTTCGACTCGTTCACGCCGCCGCAGTAAACCGCCGCCGCGGCCCCGGAACAGCGCAAAATTCGCCTCAAACCGACGCCATGCTCCGCTTCAAACGAAACGAAAACACCGTCCCCCCGCCATCCGCCTTCCGCACGTCCATCCGCAGCTCGAGCGTGCGCGCGATTTCCCGGCAAAGCCGCAGCCCCAGCTCCCGTCCGCCCAGCTCCGCTTCGACCCCGTCCCGGGTCAACCACGTCGCGACACTCGCCGGCAGCCCCGGCCCGTCGTCCCGCACTTCCAATCGCACCCAATCTCCCTCCTCTCGCGCCTGCACCGCCACCACGCTCCGCGCGTGTTTCACCGCGTTGTCCACCAGATTTCGCACCAGCGTTTGCATAAGCACCAGATCGGTCTCCACCCGCAACTCTTCCGGCACGTCGATTTCCACCGACACGCCGCCTCCCCGCGCATTGTTGCGATGCAGCACCGCCGCCGGCGCCACCAGCATGTGCACCGCGCAGTCCGTCACATGCCGCGATCCCGCCCTCAACCTTGCCCAGAGCACCAGATCCTCGATCATCAACAGCAGCGTCCGTCCCGTGTCGGCCGCATCCTGCGCAAACTGCACCAGTGCCCACGGGGTCGGCGCCGACGCCGTCTGCTCCGCCGCCCGCGTCAAACCCGTCAACGGCCCGCGCAAATCGTGCCCGAGCACCGTGATCATGCGGTCCTTGTCCGCATTCGCCGCCCCCAGCTCGCGCGTCCGCTCCCGCACCTCCAGCTCCAGTTCGTCCGCATACGCCTCCTGCACCGCCTCCCGCGCCGCCGCCTCCTCGAGCAACCGGCGCTGCGCCTCCGCCTTTTCCCGCTGCGCCTGCGCAAACCGGTCCGCCACCGCGAACGCGAGCAGCAAGATCTCCAGCGTCGATCCCGCCAGCACCCCCAGCGCCGCGCTCTTCTGCACGTCCCGCACGATCCACATCCACAACACCGGCAGCGCCCCGGCAAACATCACGCCCGACGCCGCCACGAAGAACCGGGCATGCCGCGCCCCGCGCCGCCACGCCACCACCGCCATGCCCAGCAACAGCGCATGCGCCAGCCCCACCAGCGGCAGGAACCGCTGCACCCACTCCGCGCTCCCCAGCCACGGAATCAGCAGGGCCCCCGCCGCGAGCACGATCAACATCGTCCGAAATCCCCGCGCCCACCGGTCCGCCGTCGGCATCCGCGTCGCCGTCTCCAGAAACTCCCGCGCAAACTGCACCAGAAACACCCCGCTGCCCGCCAGCGCCACCGCGAACATCGTTTCCTTCCACGGCGACGCCACCGCCAGCCCCGCGAGCGCCAGTCCGCCGTTCACGATGAAGTTCGACGCCATCATCGTCGTCGCATACAGCACGTAGTATCCAGTATCTGGATGCCGCAGCCGCTCCCATAGCAGGGCGTGATAGATCAGCAGTCCCAGCAGCGCCCCGTAACACCCCGCCTCCGCCAGCAGATCGCGGATCTGCGCCGCAAAAAAATCGCCCGCCTCCGGCCACCACACCACGCCGAGCCCACACGGCGAAACGATCCCACACGCGCAGATAGACCGTGCGCTCGCCGCCCGCCGGCACGTCGAGCAAGAACGCCGACACCTGCGTCCAGATCGGCTTCTCCGCCGCCCGCACCGCTTCGCCCGACACCCACCGCCGCCATCCGCCCCCGCCGTCCTCCCACAACTCCACGCGATCCGAAAAATACTCCGAATCCGCCAGCACGCCGCGCAGCGGCGCGTCGCCCGAATTCCGCAGCACCACGCGGACCCACACCGCATCGCCGTCGTCCGCGTGGATGTAGCCTTGTCCGTTCCATTGGCTCCACGCCTCCTCCGTCTGCGCCGTCACCGCATCGATGGTCAAATCCCGCCGCGCATCCGCCAGGGTGTGAACCTCCAGGCGATCGCCCGCATCGGCGACCGCCATCATCCGGGTGCGATCTCCGGCGACGCCGAACAGCAGCCACCCAATCCCCAGCGTCGCCGCCGCGAGCAATGCAGCCACGGGCAGGCGGGAACGCAGACCAGGCAGGACCATGCGTCGAGCCTCGTGCGCCATCTTCATCATGAGCAAGCCCCGTCGCACACGGAAACCAAGTAGAACTACGAGGTTTGCCCGCCGCCACCACGGGCTCCGCCTTCCTCACCTCGTAGAACTACGAGGTTTGCCACGTTGAGCGGGGCCGGAGGCTGCCCTCAAGGTCCGCCATCCGGTCGCCATGATCTCTCTCCTCATCGTTTCCGGCCCCCATTTCTCAGCCTCGGAGGTTTTCCCATGCCTCATCTGATCACGCCATAACCACCGGCTGACGACGTCCTTCGTCTCCCGGACAGCTTCCCGCTTCAACCCACTGTCCCATGCTCCGTCGCGCATCCCGCGCGCTCGTTTTCTCTACGAGCGTTTTAGCCCTCTGTGTTTCACTCCTTGCGGGCTCCGCCAACGCCGCGACTCGCATCGTTCACGTCAAATCGGATGCCAACGCCGTCGGCGCGAATGGCGCCAGTTGGGCCACCGCGTTTCCCAGTCTCACTGCCGCGCTCGAGCACGCCGTTTCCCTAAATCCCACCGCCACCGACCCGGTCCAAATCTGGATCACCACCGGCACCTACAAACCCGCCCCGCCCGACACGGACCCGGAAAACGGCATTTTCGAAACAGATCCGCGCGACGGCACGTTCGCCATCCCCAGCTTCGTCAGCCTCTACGGCGGTTTCGCCGGCACCGAAACGCACACCGACGATCGCGTGTATTCCGACGCGATGACCGTCCTCAGCGGCGACATCGGCTCCACTTATCTCGCCGGCGAGGCCGCTCCCACCACGCGCAGCCAGGCTCTCGTCGCCACCCTGCGCGATCCCGAAGACGCCAACTTCGCCGACAACGTCACCAACGTCCTCACCATCATCAACGGCACCGGCATCATCCTCGACCGCCTCCTCATCACCGGCGGCTACGCGAAAAACCTCGCCACCGTCCCGTTGCCCTACGTGCAGGAAATGGCGATGCCCGACGCCGCCAACGAAGCCAGCGGCGGCTCCAAACGCGCCATCACCCGCGAAGCCGCCGGCGGCGGATTGTTCATCCATTCCACCACGCTGCCCGACAACACGGCTGTCACGATCACCGATTCGATCTTCGTTCAAAACCACGCCTTCGGCTTTGGCGGCGCCCTTTCGATCATCCGCTCGCGCGTAACGAGTCGTTCCAATCTCTACATCGCCAACTCCGCCGCCGACTCCGGCGGCGCCGTGTTTGGCCGGGCCCAGCTCAGCTCGTTCGAGGGCGATGTCATGGTGCGAAATCTCTCCTACGGCAGTGGCGGCGCCGTGCACCTCAACACCCCGCCCGTTCGCCCTTCCAACTGGGCCAACTCCCACGCGCGCTTCCTCTTCGGCAGCGATTCCAAATTCGCCGTCGATACGATCGCCGGCCAGATCGACGTCGCCGCGATGTTCCCCGGCATCGCCGCTCCCCGCGCGGGCCTGCTCACGCTCGAAGGATCCATGGCGCTCTCCACCAAGCTCGGCCTCACCGCCGCCGGTGCCGTTGCCAGCAACTACATCGGCATCTCCACCGGCCCGCTCAAATACGTCACGGCCGCGGTGGATGTCACCGACCTCATTGTCAACGAGCTCCGCGTCCAAGGCGTGAACGGCGAGTTTATCGATTTCTGGGTGGGTGACTTCATGCCGAAGTTCAACTCGATCGCCACACCCCAAGGTTGGTTCAAAACCTACAAGCACGCGTTCTACGACGACGCCAAGTTCAACGAGAACACCGAGGAGTGGCAGGTCAAACGAGCCTACGCCATCTTCTACAATCCGGCGATCCCGACGCGCTTCAGCAACGTCCGACTTCGATCACAACACCGCCTACGGCGACGGCGGCGCCGTCTACGCCCTCCACGCCAACTACCTCGCCGACCGCTGCCTTTTCACCGAAAACTCCGCCGAACGCACCGGCGGCGCCCTCGCCGCCCGCGCCTTCAACGACTCGCAGGTCGTCAACTCCGTCTTCTCCGCCAACTCCTCCGCCGGCCACAGCGCGATCTGCCTCTCTCAAAGCGCGCGCCTGCGCCTGCTGAACTGCACCGTCGTCAATAATTCCTCCACCGCCCCCGGCGCCGCGCTCGGCGTCGAACTCGGATCCGAGGCACGCGTGTTGAACAGCGTCCTGTGGGGTAACTCCAACGCCTCCCTGCCCGCCGGCGGCGCCGACATCTACACCGCCACCGTCAACGATCTCGACGAAACCACCCGCAAGGTCTACGACGCCGCCCGGCCGCACCGCTTCACCTTCGTCGGCATGACCGACATCGTCGGTTCGAACGTCCAGGGCCTCGCCTCGCTCACGAACAACTGGGGCGTCTCCGACATCATCTATCTCGGTGGCTCCAACCTCAGCGATTCCGCCATCGATGTCGCCGTGCGCCTGCGCGACTTGGCCGACTTCAGCTCCACCACGGATGTGTTCGAGCTCACCGTCATGGGAACGGGCAATCGCTATCTTCACAACCGCGGCAACATGTCCGTGGATCCCAAGCTCCACGACGGCTGGCTGCCCGGCGTAAATTCCCCGCTCCTCAACAACGGCCGCCGCGATGCCTACGGCCTCGGTCTCAGCGCCTTCGCCTCGCAGCAACTCGATTTCCTCGGTCTCCCGCGCACCGTCGATTACACCACGATCAGCATCGGCGCCGTGCAAAGCCCCGCCACGTCCGGCGGCGGCACCGCCGAGGCCGTCGGCCGCTACTTCGTCACTCCCACCGGCGCCGGCGACAGATCCGGCCGCAATTGGGCCAACGCCAGCGACGACCTGAAAGCGATGCTCGCCCAATCCAACGCCGAGGTCTGGGTCGCCGCCGGAACGTATTATCCCCACGATTCCACCGATCGCTTCGGCGCCTTCACCCTCGGCGAAAACACCCGCGCCTACGGCGGTTTCGCCGGCACCGAAACCGTCTTCGCCGATCGCGATATCGCCGCGAACCTTACCATCCTCTCCGGAGAGCTCGGCGTCGTTTCCTATCACGTCATCAAACAGGTCAACACCGCCGGCACGATCCTGCTCGACGGTTTCACCATCACCGGCGGCCGCGCCGACGGCTCCGGCGAAAACGCCACCGGCGGCGGCGCCTACCTGTTCAACACCGCCGCCACCCTCCGCAACATCACGTTCGCCGCCAACACCGCCAGCGAGACCGGCGGCGCCGCGCACATCGCCGGCGATGCCCCGGTGAGTTTCTACGACTGTGTCTTCACGGAAAACGAAGCCAACGAAGGCGGCGCCCTCTACGCGATCAGCCCGCTCCTCGTCGAACGCTGCCGTTTCGACACCAACATCGCCGTTCAGAAAGGTGGCGCGGTCGTCGTCGAGACCAACGGCGACTTGGACCAGCGCGCTGATTTCCAAAATTCCCTTTTCAGCCGCAACCGCGTCAAGGACACCGGCGCCGGCAGCGCGCTCTACGTGAACGTGATGCTCAACCAGATCGTTCACTGCACCTTCACCAAGAACGTCGGCCGCGTTTACTCCGCCGACGATCCCACCGAAGGCCAGTTCGGCTCCGCCGTCTACTACGCCGAAGCCGGCGCCCTCATCCTCAACTCCCTCTTCTGGAAAAACGCGTCCGACGATTTCCTCGAAACCGGCACGCCGCTCGAACTCGCCAGCTTCTACGTCTCCCGCGAGGAAAGTTTCGGCCTCTCCTTGGTTCACTCCAACGTCGAGGGCCTCTCCTACACCCACCCGCTCACCGGCGCCGCCCGCGTCCGCGGTTCGTTGTCGAGCCAGATGACCAAGGTCGGCAACTACTACGTTCGCACCGGCCCCTCGTCGAATTCCTTCATCGATACGTGCTACGACTACGACCCGAAGTTCGTCGATTTCGATAACAACGACTTCCGGCTCAGCGCCAACTCCGACATCGTCGACCACGGCAAATCCGACGCGGCCGGCATCGGCGCACTCGACGTCGCCGGCCGCACCCGCACGGTGAACAACACCCCCGACGTCGGCGCACACGAGTTTCAGGGCACGACCAACTCCGTTTTCAGCGTCGTCTCCCAATCGCGCCAGATCACGCCCGACGGCCCTGTTTACACGCTCACACTCCATCCCGAAAACCCGCTCGGCGAAGACGCCACCTACACATGGATGGTAAACAAGAACGACGGTCGCGGCTTCGTCGAATTGCCCGCCAACGCCGGCATCAGCGGGCAAGGCACCGCCACCCTCACGATCAACCAACCGCCGTCGTCTTGGTATAACTGGGTTTTCCGCGTCTCCGTCGGCGGCACCAACACCGCCACCGCCTCCGTCGCGCTCACCGCCCGCGGCTCCGATCGTTTCTACGTCAACGCCGCCGTCTCCGCTTCCGGCGACGGACGCAGCTGGGCCACCGCCTTCAAGACGATCACCGAAGCCACGCTCGCCGCCCGCGCCACCACCAATCTCCGACCCGACGGCAGCGCCGGTTCCGACTACTGCCAGATCTGGGTCGCCCAAGGCACCTACCGCCCGGAACCGTATTACTCCAAAGAATCCAGCATCTTCCTCTACGAGGGCATGGTGCTCTACGGCGGCTTCAAAGGCGACGAAACCTCGCAGAGCCAGCGCAACCCCGCCCTTTATCCCACGATCTTCACCGGCGCCCAGCCCAACGCCACCGAGTCCTATCACTTCTCCGAAAACACCGTCTTCACCGGTCCCTACTCCGGCAGCGCGTTTCCGGCCGTCATCGACGGCGTCACGATCCGCACCGCGCGACGCGAGGCCCTGCTCGTCGCCGGCGAAGCCGAGATCGTGAATTGCATCATCGAAAACGAAATGGGCACCGGCGCCCGCGTCCAGTCGCCCGCCTCCTTCGAACAAGTTACCTTCCGCCACACCACCAATCGCGGCGTCTACATCTCCGGCGCCATCGTCTCTTTCGAAAACAGCCTCTTCTATCAAAACACCGGCCCCGAGGGCGCCGCGCTCTACAATTACCAAGGCAACGTCACGATCACCGCCTCGACGTTCGCCGACAACTTCTCCACCGAGCGCACCGGCGGCATCGCGCAATCGTCCTACGGCGGCACGCTTACGATCGACCGGAGCATCTTCTGGAACAATCGCGACAACGCCACCGAACTCGGCGCCGCCCTCGAGCCCGCCCAGCTCCACGCCGCCGGCGGCACCCTCACGATAACCAACTCTCTCATCGAAGCGCTCACCGCGTTCACGTCCGGCGGCAACCTCGGTTTCCACCCGCTCTTCAACGAACCCATCAACGGCAACTACACGCTCGATGCGAAATCCCCCGCCATCGCCCTCGGCGCCGGCGCGTTGCCCTACGTCGGCACGCCTGGCCCGGAGCTGCGTTTCACGAGCATTCCCGCCTCCACCGAGGAAATGGTCAGCCTCTTCGACAAGAGCTACACCATCACCTGGCTCAACGGCGCCGGCCACACGCTCTCTTGGCAAATCAACCTCGGCAACGGCTGGGTCTCTCCCGCTTCGACCGCGCTCACAACTAGCACCGGCTCCAACGCCACCAGCGCCACGCTCAATCTCAGCAGCGGCAGCATCCTCCCGAGCTTGCGCGTTCGCGCCGTCATCGCCTCCGGCCAAACGCTTCCGCCCATCACCCTTAAGGTCGTCCCGCCCGTCGTCCGCTACGTCAACGCGAGCGCCACCGGCACCGCCGATGGCCTCTCCTGGAACACCGCGTGGCGCACCCTCGATGACGCCTACGCCAACCTGCCCGGCCCCAACGTCGAACTCTGGATCGCGCGCGGCACTTACCCGATCTCCGGCCGCGTCCGCGCCCAGCCCGGCGTCACGCTCTTCGGCGGCTTTGCCGGCACCGAAAATTCCCTTGCCCAACGCGTCCTCAGCGACGCCAACAAGTCCGTCCTTCGCGGCGCCTTCGTGATCCAGACGGGCGACTTCTACTATGGCACCGGCCAGAAACATCCCGCCCGCTCCGTGGGCCGCCAGTTGGTGCTCGACGGCTTCACCCTCGAACGCGGCGACAACGCCGCTTACTCCGTCCTCCAAGGCACCGGCGGCGCCGGCATCATCCGCAACTGCGAATTCAAGGGCGCCTACAACCTGGTCAGCTTGCGCAACGTTTCGACGGTGTTCGAACACTGCACTTTCGCCAACGCCACCGAGTCCGCGATCAACGTCACCAACGCCAGCCCTACCTTCCGCGACTGTCTCTTCACCGACAACGTCAGTCCCTTCGGCGGCGGCGCCATCAAGGGTTCGCAGTCCAACATCCTGATCGACCGAAGCATCTTCCGCGGCAACACGGCCTCCTACAACAACGGCGGCGCCATCCACTCCCTCGGCGGCGCCCTCCGAATCGCCAACACCGTCTTCACCGGCAACACCGCCACCAACGGCGGCGCGCTCTACGGCCAGAACCTCACCCTGGTCAACTGCACCATCGCCCACAACCGCGCCGTGCGCGAGGGCGGCGGTCTCTACGTGGATTCAAACGCCACCGTCCTCAACTCGATCCTCTGGGGCAACACCGCCGCGCCTACGCTCACCGGCGACACCCTCGCCCTCCAAAAATCCCAGCTCACGCAGATCTCCGGCTCCATCACGGTGAACAACTCCATCGTCGAGGGTCTCGTCAGCAATCTCGGCATCGGCAACCAGCCCTACGATCCACTCTTCACCTCCGGCAGCCTCAATCCCTACGGTCTCGCCGCCCGCTCCCCCGCACTCGGCCGCGGCGTCGACGCCGACCTCGACGCCATTTCACCGCTCGCTGGTGATCCCGGACGCCGCCAAGGCTCCGGTCTCGATCTCGGTGCCTACGAATCTTCCGAAAACGATTCCCTGACTCCCATCCAGCTCGCCCGCGCCCCGGCATCGACCACCGTCTTTTCCGGCGCCACCGCGAGTTTCGTGATCAGCGGCGCGAATCTCGGCGCCAACGTCGCCTGGGAACGCCTCGTCGGCGGCAACTGGGTCCTCGTGTCCGGCACCGGTTTCAACCTCACCACCACCGGCTCGACCAGCACGCTCACCATCGCCAACGCCACCGCCGCGCAGGCCGGCAACTACCGCTACCGCATCGGCTCGCTCGGCTACGTTTCCCCGTCGTTCAGCTTCACCGTCACTCCGCGCCGCATCGTTTACGTCGACGCCGCCGCGCCCGCGGGCGGCACGGGCGCGAGCTGGGGCAGCGCTCTCAACTCGCTCGCCGCCGCCAACAACCTGCCCGATGCCGCACTCGAAATCCGCGTCGCCGCCGGCACCTACGCCAACCCGAACCTCACGCTGAAGCCCGCCCGCTATTTCCGCGGCGGCTACCCCAACACCGGCACCGCCGCCCAACGCGAAGTCAGCAACCCGACCGCGAATCCCGTCATCGTCACCGGCAACAGCGTCGCCACGGGCGACGGCAGCAATCTCGTCTTCGACGCCAGCACCGGCTTCGAGGGCATCACCTTCCGCACGGGCAACGTCGCCCAGCAATATCACCACGGCGTCGTCGTCTTCTTCCGCCAGTGCCGCTTCGAGAACACGCCCGGTGGCGTCGGAGGCTTCGCCGGCGCGGTGATGTTCGACGTGAGCAGCAGCGGCCTGTTCGAGGATTGCGCCTTCGCGAACAACCCCGGCCCCGTCATCTCCACGCGCTACCTCAGCTCCGCGCGCATCATCCGTGGCACGTTCATCGGCAACGCCGGCCCCGTCGTCTCCGCCGCGCGCGACGGCGCGTTCACGATCGAAGATTCCGTCTTCACCAACAACCCAGTCTCCTACGGCGGCTATCTCCTTCACACCGGAATCGACAATTTCGACAGCTCTCTCCCGAGCACGATCACTCGCTCGCGCTTCACCAACAATCAGGGCAACGGCACCCTGATCCACTCCAACGGCGGCCCGTTGTTCGTCACCGATTCGCTGTTCGCCAATAACACCGTGCAACTCGCGCGCGTCCTCGCCGCGACCACGTTTCGCCACGTCACCGTCGTGGACAACCTCGTCACCGCGATCTCCGCCGGCGACCGCACCGGCGAGTCCCGCCCGTTGATCGAACAATTCAACGGCGCGCTCGCCGTCACCAATTCCATCTTCTGGGGCAATCGCTCCACCAACTCCGGCGCCTCCACCGAAATCCAGCAGCTCAAACGCAGCGGCGGCTCCCTGACTTTCGATCACAACCTCCTCGAAGGCTTTGCCACGCTCGGCGGCACGGGCAACTCCGCGAGCAACCCGCTCTTCACCGACGCCAGCACCGGCGATTACACGCTCACCTCCTACTCGCCTGCCATCGCCACCGGCTCTTCCCCCACCAGCAGCCCGCTCGATCTTCTGCTCGCCGAGCGCTCCGGCACGCCCGACCTCGGCGCTTACGATTTCCGCGGCACCGCCAAGACCGCCCTGCAACTGACGTCCGTCCCACTCAGCACGAGCACTTACCTCCGCCGCACCGCCTCGTTCACCGTCACCGGCACCGCCGGCGCCGACATCACGTGGCTGCGCTGGAACGGCACCGCTTACGAGGTCATCGATCCCGCAAACCCCGGCGACACTCGCCTCACGATCACCGCCACCGCCAACGGCTCCACGCTCTCGCTCGCCAACGTCGGCCTCGCCGACACCGGCGGCTACGCCTGGCGCATCGGCGGCTACACGTCGGCGCGTCTCTACATTGCTCCCGTCGAGCGCCCGCGCGTTTACGTCGACGCCGCCAGCCCCGCCGCCAAGGGCGACGGCTCCTCCTGGGCGAACGCCACCCGCTCCTTCGAGTGGGCCTACAACTACGCGCCCGATAGCGCGGAGATCTGGGTAAAGCGCGGCAGCTACTCCGGCGGCGGCAACGTGCGCGCCGATATCGAGGTTTACGGCGGTTTCGAATCCGACGCCTCCGACGTCAACGACCGCGGCTCAAACGAATCCACGATCCTCAGCGGCCAATTCACCGGCCGCACCGCGACGCCCGGCGCCCTTTTCGACGGCGTCACATTCACCGCCAGCTATTCGCCGGTCGTGTTCTACGGCCCTGCCAACCCCACCTTCCGCAATTGCGTCTTCCGCGACTCCTACGCCAGTGGCGCCAATGTCACCGGCAACGCCAGCCCGCGTTTCGAGAACTGCGTCTTCCGCGGCAACCGTGAGGGCGGCGTCCAGATTTCCTCCGGTTCCGTCGTGATCGTCGGCAGCACCTTCCAGGGCGGCGGCCGCGCCATTTCGATCAACGGCGGCTCCGTCCTCGTCAGCGACAGCGAGTTCATCAACAACGCCAACTCCAACCGCCTCATCTCCCTTGGCGGCGGCCAGGTCACGCTCGATCGCTGCACCGTCCTCGGCAATTCCGGCGAAGAGCTTCTTTCCGTCTTCGGCGGCCAGCTCACGCTCCGCAACACCGTCGTCGCGAACAACACGTCCAACTACGGCGGAGTGCTGCACGTTTACAGCGGCCGCGGCGGTCTCCTCGAGATCATCCAGTCCACAATCGCCTACAACCAGGCCATCAACGGCGCCGGCGCCATCCACAACACCGGCGACTCCCTCGTCGTCCGCAACGCCATCCTCTGGGGCAATCGCGGCCGCTACACCCGCAACCCGCCGCTCACCGTCGAGGATCAACAAATCTTCAACCAGGGCACCAAATCGATCAGCCACTCGATCATCGAGGGCTTCTCGACCCTCGGCGGCACCGACAACCGTTCCGACACTCCGCTCTTCACCGACGCCGGCCTGAACGACTTCACCCTCTCTTCCATTTCTCCCGCGATCAACGCCGGCGACGTCGCGCTCGATCAATCCACCTTCACCCTCGATCGCTCCGGCAACGCCCGCGTGATCGGCGGCGCCCCCGATCTCGGCGCCTACGAGTTCACCGGCACGCCCGACACTCCGCTCCGCATCGTCCGCTCGCCCGGCACACTCGAGGTCGAACTCAACGGCACCGCGACGTTCGTCGCCGAGTCCGCCGACGCCGGCACGTTCACGTGGCAGATCGAAACCTCGCCCGGCGTTTGGACGACCCTCACTTCCGGCGGCGACTACACCATCACGGTCAACGGCCACACCAGCACGCTTTCCATCGCCAACACCGCAATGTCTCTCGACGGCGCCCGCTTCCGCTATCTCTTCGGCTCCGTCGCGTCCTCGCCGTTCAGTCTCGTGGTCGTCAACCAGCGCATCATCTACGTCGACCCCTACGCCAGCGGCACGGCCAACGGCACCTCGTGGGCCAACGCCTTCCGCAATTTCCAGGACGCGCTCACCAACTGGAGCACCGGCGCCGAGATCTGGGTCGCCCGTAAAACCAAGCTCGAGCTCAACCAACCGCTCGTCCTCGAAGAGGGCATGCGCCTCTACGGCGGTTTCGCCGGCAACGAAACCTCCCTCGCCCAGCGTCTCGCCGGTTCCCAAACCCAGCTCGAGAATCCGTTCAACGCCTCCACGATCGGCTACTTCCTCGACCAATCGTCCACGCCGCTCACACGCGCCACCATCTTCGACGGCTTCAACTGCATCTCGAAGCGCACGCAGATCGGCATCCTGCTCGTCAACGCGAGCCCGACGATCCGCAACTGCACGTTCTCCGGCTTCAACCGCGAGGTGTTTTCCATCACCGCCAGCAGCCCGCTGATCGAGAGCTGCACTTTCAACAGCAACATCGACACCGTCATCCTCGAAACCGGCTCGTCCTCCGAGATCGTCCGCTGCGCGTTCAACAACAGCCGCATCTCCGGCAGCAGCCCTCCGGGCGTTCTTCGCATCGTCAGCAATCTCGCCGGCCAGCCGACGCAGGTCCGCGACACGATTTTCCGCGACAGCAATCACACCGCCGTCCACCTCGTCAGCGGCGCTTCCGCCACATTCGAGCGCTGCACCTGGACCGAGAACGGCGCCTACCTCGCGCCCGTCCTCAACGTCAGCTCCGGCGCCACCGCCGTCGTCGCCCACTCCCTCATCGCCGGCAACCGCGGTCTCTTCCTCCACGACAACAACAACTCCGCCCTCATCCAAAACGCCGGCTCGCTCTCCTTCCTCCACACCACCGTCGCCGGCAACACCGTCGCCTCCTCCAGCGGCGGCAATCCGCTCCTGCGCCAAGGCAGCATGGTCCAAAACCGCGGCACTCTCACCGTCACCAATTCCATCTTCGCCGAAAACACCGTCACCGGAAACACCACCGGTCTCACCGCCGAAGAAAAACAAATCTACCGCGACAGCGCCGATCAGCCCGTCATCACCTACTCGCTGATCGAAGGCCTCTCCAGCTACACCGGCAACGGAAACATCGGCTTCTCGCCGCTCTTCGATCCGTCCTACCCCGGCGAATACCGGCTCACCGTCTACTCGCCCGCGGTCAACGCCGGCAACAACCTCGCCGCCAACCTCCCCGCCACCGATCTCACCGGCCAAAATCGCCTCGTCGGTTCCGCCGTCGATCTCGGCGCCCGCGAGCTCACCGAAACCGTCGGCGTCTCCGCCTTGCGCGTTCAAATCGACGCCAACAACGCCAACATCGTCCCCGTCTGGTCCACCGCGGACGGCACGCTCGTCATCAACGCCGACGTCAACCTCACCTCCGCAATCTACTGGGAAATCCAGATCGACGGCCAGTGGGTCGCGATCTCCGCCGACCCGAGCCTCTCCTCCACTTACAACGGCAACAGCGCCACGCTCACGATCGCCGCGCCTTCCTCGGATGACATCCCCGACCGCCTCGTCCGCTTCGGCATCCGCGGCACCGCCTACGTCTCGCCGACCTACACCGTCACCACGACGCGCAACCACGTCCACTACGTGTCCAGCTTCGCCGCCGACGGCGGCGACGGTCTCGGCTGGGACACCGCTTACAACAATCTCGCCGACGCCATCGCCGAAGCGCCGTCGCACACCGAGATCTGGGTCGCCGGCGGCACCTATTCCGACACGTCCACCATCGCACTCCCCGCCGGCATTCGCATTTACGGCGGTTTCAACGGCTACGGCCGCGAGCTCTATCGCTCCGAACGCAATCCCACCCGCAACCCCGTCCGCATCTCCCACGCGTTCTCGATCTCGAACGTCACCGGCAGCGATACTCCCATCTTCGACGGCGTCCAACTCCGCGGCGGTATCACGCTCCACCACCGCGGCGCAATCTTCCACAATGTCCGCTTCGAAACCGGCGCCCCGCTCTCCGCGCCCAGCTACGCGCCGCATCTCCTCCTCGAGGACTGCCAGTTCATCGACAAAAACATCGCGCTCACCGGCTTCATCGACTCCGTCACGATCCGCCGCACCACCTTCTCCGGCAACGAACAAGCCGTGCAGGCCGCCGGCCTGACCTGGACGATCGAGGACTCTCGCTTCGAAAACTCCGTCAACCGCACCAACAGCTTCGCCGCGCATTTCCTCACCTCGACTGTCCCCGAGCTCATCGTGCGCCGCACTGCGTTCGCCAACGCCAGCAGCCGCACGCCCGCTCTCTCGCTCACCGAACCCGGCGGCTCGACCGTCGCCGCGACGTTCTCCGACTGCGTCTTCACCGATAACAAAACCACCTTCAACGGCGCCGGTGTCATCGATGCCTCCGGTCTCACGCTCACGCTCGAGCGTTGCACGTTCCTCAACAACGCCTCGCAGGGCGGCTCTTTCGCCAACGCCAGCGTGCTGCGCGCCCAGGGCATCGATCTTACCGTCCGCAACTCCTACTTCGCCAACAACACCACCAACGCCGCCGTCTCCGGAGGGGGCGAGAGCTACGGCACGTTCTTCCTCATCGACTCAACGTCCCGCCTCACCGGCGTCACGTTCGTCAACAACACCGCCCCGTCTCAAAAAACCGGCGGCCTCTACGTCTCCGGCGGCCAGCTCGATCTCACCAACTCCATCCTCTTCGGCAACAACGCCGCCAGCGGCACCATCGAATCGCGCCAGCTGAGCTCCGGCCGCTCCGCCGTCGTCAACGTCACTTACTCGCTCATCGAGGGCCTCAGCGACTACGTCAGCACCGGCAACATCGGCTACAACCCGCGTTTCGTCACGATCAACAACCGCCTCGCACCCAGCCCTGAATCGCCCGCGCGCAACGCTGGCGACAACACCGTCCTCGCCGAAAACGAAACCGACCTCTTCGGCAACGCCCGCACGCACGAGGACACCGTCGATCTCGGCGCCATCGAACTCACCACCACCACGCTCGCGCCCGTTTACGATCTCGCGCTCGCCCGCCGCGTCCCGGGCGGCTATCTCGAAATAGCCTTCGACAATTCCCGCAACTACGCCGGCCTCACGTGGCAGATCAACACCGGCGGTGGCTGGCAAACTCTCACGGTCCCCTCCGGCGCCGACTTCACCCAGGGCAATCTCCGCGTTCTCCACCTGCCCTGGCTCCCGGAATACGAAGGCGCCCAGATCCGCCTCGTCGGCTCCGACTACACGTCGACCGTCTTCGTCGTGAGCTACGGTGACGCACCCGCCGTCTTCGGCTCCGTCACCGCCACGTCACCCTCTTCCGGCGGCGTCGCCTCCTCGACGCGCCCCGCGATCGCTTTCACCTACGACCAAGCCGTCACCCTCAGCGATTTTTCTCCCACCCATTTCGTCGTGCACGGTTCAGCCCAAGGCCGCCTCCACTCTTCCGCGCGCTGGGGCTATCTCACGTCCGACCTTCTCCAGCCGACGCTCACTCCGGGTCTCTCGTTCAACGCCGGTGAAACCGTCGAGGTCACCTCCACCCGCGATATCTTCAGCGCGCTCGGCGGTGCGTTTTATTCTCACGTCGCGCGCTTCTCCATTCCGTGGACCAGCCGCGCCGGACGCTTCCGCCAAAGCGACGTGCTCGCCACCACCGGCCGCGTCACCGGCGCCGCCGCCGGCGACTTCAACGGCGACGGCCGCGGCGATGTCATGTTCGTCGGCGACGACGGCGCATGGATCTATCTCGGGGACGGCGCCGGCAACTTCTCCCGCTTCCAATACGGCGCCACCGGCGCCTGGGACGCCTTCGCTCTCGCCGATTTCAACGGCGACGGCCGCATCGACTTCGCCGGTTCGCGCAGCGGCGCTTCGCTCACCGTCGAAACCCTCGACGTCGCCAATGCCACCACCACCAATCTCCTCGCCGAGCCGCTGACTTTCGCCGGGTCCCGCCTCCTCCCCGGCGATTTCAACGGCGACGGTCACCAGGATATCCTCGTCCTCGGCCCGTCCACCACCGACGGCGAAGTGCTGCTTCTCAACAACGACGACAACACATTCAGCCCCGCCAGCGATCAACGTTTCGCGCCCGCCGACGACCGCACCCGCGAAGCCGCCGTCGCCGACTTCAACCACGACGGCAAACTCGACTTCGTGCAGGTCCGTGCCACCTCCGGCGACATCGTCGTCTGGCTCAACGACGGCAACGGCGTCTTCACCGCCGACAACTCCGTCCGCGTCGCCGGCACCCAGACCATCGCCGTCACCGATCTCGATCGCGACGGCTCGGCCGACCTCATCGTCGCCGGCGGTTCCGCGACCGACACGATTCACCTCTACCGCAACGACCAGTCCGGCCACCTCGTCCACCAACGTTCCTTCGCCGCCGGTCCGGTCGTGCAACTCGCCGCCGCCGATTTCGATGGCGATGGCGACATCGACCTGTTCGCGATCACCGGCACCGGCGCCGACACGCTCTGGACCAACAACGGCTCCGGCACGTTCACCGCCACCGCGCTCGACTGGACCTCCTACAACGCCACCGCCGCCGCCCAAATCGCCGTCGCCGATCTCAACGCCGACGGGGCCGCCGACGTCGCCCTTCCGCAGTCGTCGCGCATCACGTTCTGGACCCCCGCCCACTACTTCCGCGGCTTCACCAAAACGCTCCTCGAATCGACGTCGCTCACGTTCACCGAAGCCGACTTCACGTCCGCCACCACACCCAACGTCAACACCGCCGCCAATGTCTGGCCGGTAAACAGCTACCTCATCGAGAGCCTCCCCGCTCACGGCACGCTAAAGCTCAACGGCTCTTCACTCTCGGTGGGCCAGCATATCGTCTTCGGCGACGGCCGCACCTACTCCTACGTGCCAACCGGCGACTACCACGGCACCGACAGCTTCCGCGTCGCGCCCGGCGATCTCGGCGGCCGCTCTCCCGGCGCCGCCATCTCACTTGTCATCACCCGCCTCGTCGACGCGCCGATCGTGCCCGCCCAATCCCTCCGCGTCTTCAAGAATCAGCCGCGCAAGGTCACCCTCCTCGCCACCCATCCGGAAAACGAAGCGCTCACCTTCACCCTCTCCGAGCAAGCCACCCACGGTCTCGTGCAGCTCGACGGCAATCTAGCCACCTATCTCCCAGCCGAAGGCTACGTCGGCACCGACGCGTTCACCTACACCGCCTCCGACGCGTTCGGTAACAGCGCCTCGGCCACCGTCACGATTGATGTCGTCGACACCACGCTCACCGTCACCAACGCCGACGCCTCCGGTCCCGGCTCGCTCACCGAGGCCATCGCCGCCCTCGCGCCGCAAGGCGGCGGCCGCATCGTCTTCTCCTCGTCGCTCGCCAACGAAACGATCTCCTTCAGCAGCGCGACCGACACCGCCCACGGCCCGACCGCGTTGCTCGTCACCGGCTACCTCGAACTCGACGCCACCGGCATCACCGGTCTCACGCTCAAACGCAATCCCGCCACCGCCGAACTGCGTCTCTTCCGCGTCGCTTCCGAAGGCACGCTCGTCCTGCGCAACCTCACCGTCGTCGACGGCCTCGTCCGCAGCGAATCCGCCAACATCCCCGCCCGCGGCGCCGCGATCTACAACGAAGGCAACGTCCTCCTCGACGGCGTCACCCTGCACAACCACTACGCCCACGGCACCGTCTCCGCCGGCGCGGAAGGCGGCGCGATCTACAGCGCGCACGGCAAACTCGAAACGGAAAACACCACGCTCTTCACCGCCAACCGCGCCGAAGACGAAAGTATCAGCGGCTCCGGCGGCGCCGTCTTCGTGCGCAACGGCTCCGCCGCGTTCAGCGACACAACCTTCACAGATAACATCGCTCCAACCACCGGCCCCGCCGTCCACATCCTCGGCGACGACGATGCCGCGATCACCGATTGGACGCGCGTCGCCTTCGATGATGTTTCGGCCTCACGCCTCGGCACCGGCACGGTAACCCTTCGCGATCCACAACCCCCCGTGGTTCGCCCTTCCGACGTCCGGTCCGACCGTCACGCGCATCGCCTCTGCCGTCCAACTCCGCGATCTCACCGACTTCTCCGTCACCGTCGGTTCGACGACGACCGACCTCACCGCCACCGACGGCGCCTACCAACTTTACGGCGGCACCGCCCGAATCGGGCTCGAAGTTCTCCCCAGCTCCGACACCACCCGCATCGTCCGATTCTCTCCGCCGCCCGCGGACGACAACGGCCACGTTTACGGCGGCTACGCCACGATCTTCCTGACCGCCACCGAAGAGGGAATCTCCTACACCAACGAATCCGAGATCGTCTTCCTCGCCGACATCTACCGCACGCCCGAGGTCGAGGATCAGGACGTCTACGTCGTCGACGACATGCCGACCGAGTTCTCGATTTCCGCCACGCACATCACGCGGCCCGTCAGCTTGGAAATTATCTCCGGCCCCACCCACGGCACGCTCTCGCCGGCGTTCACGCCCGAAGGCCGCAACTACACCTACCTGCCCGAGCCCGGCTACGTCGGCGAAGACTACGTCATCTACCGCGCCGACACGACGCAGAACCTCCCCGTCTCCGCACGCATCACGTTCCGCAACATCACCACCTCGCGCGTCGTCACCACCGCCGCGAGCGAAGGCGTCGGTTCGCTCGCCCACCTGCTCGCTCACATGCCGGCGGGCTCCACGTTGTGGCGGATCGAGTTCTCACCGGAGCTCGCCGGACAGACGATCACGCTTCCATCCACTCCCATCGAAACGCCCGCGGGTCCGTCCGCGATCTACGTCAACCACCGGCTCATGATCGACGGCAGCGCAGCTCCTGGTCTGCGCATCGAACGCCCCGCCTCCGCTCCCGCGATGCGTCTCATCACCGTCGCCCCCGACGCCGAACTCACCCTCACCAACCTCACGCTAGCCCACGGTCTAGCGGCCGGTTCTGCCGGCCAGCCGGGCCGCGGCGGTGCGCTCCACGTCGGCGCCGATGCTTTTGTCCTGCTCAGCGGAATCACCTTCGAGGACAACACCGCGATCGGCGGCACCGGAGCCGATGGCCAAGGCGGCGCCATCTACAACGACGGCGGCGACGTGGTGCATTACGGCGAGCCTTCTCTCTTTGTCGGTAACTCCGCCCTCGGCGGTTCCAGCGGCATCGGCCGCGGCGGTGCCTTCTACAGTCGCAACGGCACCGTCGGCTTCTACTCCAGCTACAACGCTCCCTTCACCACCTTCGTCGACAATCTCGCCGACCTCGACGACAACCTCGCCCTCGTCGCCGACGGCGAAGAACTCATCGCCGACTTCGACTTCACCAACATCGACCAAGTCGGAACCTCCGCCTTCAACGGCGGCGTTGTCGAAATCGACGCCGGTTACAGCTCCCGCATTACCGGGCCGTCCCTGCTGTCGGTCGCGCCGATCGACGAACTCGACCTGTTCGCTCCCACCACGCGCGACGTTCCCCTCACCCTCGCCGGTGGCGTCCCCGAAACCATCGATTCTTCTTCGCCGGAATTCTTCTCGATCGTGGGTCCGCTCGCCTCGCCCGTCCTGCGCGTCAGCAGCAACACCTTCCCCAACTCGAACACCGCAACCATCACGTTCGGCACCGCCGGTTATCGTTTCAAGCGTCTCTACGCCACGCCGTCCCTCGACTATCCCCCCCCCTACGCCAATCAGAACCAGGAGGTGAACGTCACGATGAACCAGTCCGTGTCGTTCACCCTCGACGCCGCGTTCAACCCCAACCTCACCATCTCCTATCAACTCCTCGACCTCACGCGCATCGAGGAGGGCCAGCCCGTCGAAGGTGAGACGGGCACGCTCACCGGAACCGCACCGGAGTTCACTTTCACGCCGCCAACGCAGTTCACCGGTCTGATTCAGTTCGCCTACCTGATTACCGACTCCGCCAACAACTTCGCTTTCGGCATCGTCCGCCTCCATGTCGCGAACGGCCTGCCCACCGCGGATTTCTCCTTCGCCGAAGCCCAGAGCAGTCCGCTCGAAGGCACACCCGCCACCACCTCTCTCTTCGCCACCGGCGGCCACACGACCGGCGACACGATCACCTACGCACTCGTGTCCCAACCACTGCACGGCTCGGTGACCCAGGTCGGCAACACGAACGAATTCCTCTACACCGCCGCGCCCGGTTACCTGACCGAGGAGAATTGGGAGGATGAAATCTATCTCGGCTACGACGTCTTCACCTTCAAGACGATCGATTCCACCGGCCAGGAAAGCGAACCCGCCGAGTTCTGGATCGACGTCGCCAATCTCGCGAGCTTCCAGCCGCCCGTCGTCACGGGCGCGCCTGCGGCCCCCGGCGTCCTTCTTCCCAACGCCACCGATCTCGGTGAACCCAACCGCATCTTCTCGAACATCACGATCACCGACGTCGACAGCGCGCAGCTGACCGTTCGGATCACCGCTTTCGACCACGGCTATATCTCGCCCAACGACACCGCCGCGGATTGGACCTTCGATTGGAATCCAGCCTTCGGCGACCATTGGACCACCACCGGCACGCCCGAACAGGTCACCGCCCGCGTGCGCGACCTCACCGTTTACAGCTATCTTACCGACGCTCCTCCGGGCACCGTCCAAAACATCGTCGTGCCGTTGGTCGTCATCGACGAACGCACCGGCACCATGGCTGAAATTCCATTCCGCGGCTTCGTTTCCTTCAACATGCCCCAGGGCGTGGGCGGATTTCTGTCGCTCCCGCTCTCCGCGGAAACACCCTTCTCCGGTTGGTTCTTCGTCGCTCAGAGCCAAGGCCAGCCCGTCGAAGTCGCTTTCCTCGAAGCCGAGCTTCTCATTCCCGACGGATCCGGCGACTTCACCCGCACGCCCATCGCCGACCTGACGCGCCTACGGAACCTTGACCGGACCCGGCGCATCCCCGCTCATCGTCACGCCCGCGCCCGTCAACGGCCTGTCCCAGATCGACTACACCTTCACCCCCGGTCCCAACTTCCCCACCGGTGGAGCCGGCATCGAACTGACCTGGAGCCTTCGCACCGAGTTGACCGACTTCGACTACAACTACGTCTGGCACCGTTTCTTCATCAACACGCCTCCTCTCGCCGTCGACGACACGGTCTCGCGCGGCCTCAACGCCCTCACCATCCCTGTCGCGACACTCCTCGCCAACGACTCCGACGCCGAGTTTAACGTCCTCAGCTTCGATAGTCTCGTCTCCGCCACCAGCACCAACGGCATCGCGCTTTCGCTCGTCGACGGCATCATCACCTACGCCGCGTCGCCGCTCACGGCGGACGACTCCTTCGTTTATCGCGTGAAGGATTCCCTCGGCGCCACGGCCACGGCGACCGTCCACGTTATCTACCAAAACAATCCGCCTGTCGCCGCGGACGACTCCGTCGAACGCACCTACGGCCAGCCGCTCACGCTCACGGCCGGCATGCTTCTCGCCAACGACTCCGACCCGGAAAACGACACGCTCAGCGTGACCGCCGTTTCCGCATCGAGCACCGAGGGCGCCACCGTCGTCCTCCTCGACGGCGTCATCACCTACACGCCACCCGCCGAATCGACCCTCGCCGATTCCTTCACCTACACGGTCGCCGACTCCCGCGGCGCCACCGCCAGCGCGACCGTCTCGATCGCCATCGCCAATCGCGCCCCCGTCGCCGCGGATCACACCCTCACCCGCTACAACGACCAACCCGCACAGATCGCGACCACCGAACTCCTCGCCCTCGCCATCGATCCCGAAGGCGACGCCCTGCAGATCACCCAGGTCGACGAATACTCGGTCCTCGGCGGCGACATCGCGCACGACGCGACCGCCATCACTTACACGACGCAAACGCCCGCGCTCGTGAAAGACGAAGACTTCTTCACCTACGAAATCTCCGATACCCACGGCGCAACCTCCATCGGCTTTATCACTGTTCAACTCCTCAACCGCGCCCCCGTCGCCATCGCCGACTCCATCCACCGCTTCAACAACACCGAAGCCACCACCACGATCACCGCCCTCCTCGCCAACGACTCCGATGCCGACGGCGACGAACTCACGATCGAAAGCATCGCCACCACCAGCGCCGAAGGTGGCACGATCTCCGTCGTCGGTGACACCCTCACCTACACGCCGCCGACCACGCCGTTCAACGCCTCCGACTCGTTCACCTACACGATCAAGGACGCGCACAACGAAACCGCCACGGCCACCGTCACGATCATTGTCGACAACCGCACGCCGACTCCCGTCGACGACGTCGTCGATCGCTTCAACACCGAACCCGCCGTCATCGCCCTCGACGATCTTCTCGCCAACGACACCGATCCCGACGCCGACACGCTGGCCTTCCTCGGCGCCGACGCCACCAGCGCTCAAGGCGCCGCGATCACCGTCACCGACGGCACCCTCACCTATACCGCCGCGTCGCACAACGCCATCTCCGGCGACGACACCTTCACCTACAAAGTGAAAGACGCCCACGACGCCGAGGCCACCGCCACCGTCACCGTCCGCCTCATCAATCGCGCCCCAATCCCCGGCACGCTCGTCATCGAACGCACCAACGACCAGCCCGCCACGCTCGCCGTCGCCACCCTGCTCGCCGCCGCGTCCGATCCCGATCTCGACCCGATCGCCTTGGTCGCGACCGCCGAAACCAGCGCCCAAGGCGCGACCGTCACCGCCGCTTCCGGCACGATCACCTACACCGCCGCCTCGCCGACCGCGATCACCGGCGACGACACGTTCACCTACACGATCACCGACAACCGCGTCGAAACGCCCGTCACCGGCACGGTCACCGTAAAGCTCCTCAACCGCGCGCCCACCATCGCGCCCATCACGGTCGACCGCCACAACACCGACGCGACCACACTCATCCCGATCGCCACCTTGCTCGCCGCCGCCTCCGACGCCGACGGTCACTCTCTCACCTTCGCCAGCGTCGCCACCACCAGTTCCGCGAACGCCAGCATTTCGATCGCCTCCGCCCACGTCGTCTACACCCCGGCCTCCCTGCCGCTCAGCGAGGACGACACGTTCACCTTCATCATCGAAGACTCCCTCGGCGAATCCACGACCGGCACCGTCACCCTCCACGTCGTCAACCGCGCACCCGTCGCCACCAACGACCTGATCTCCCGCGCCGCGGGCGAAAACGCGACCGTCACAATCGACGATCTCCTCGACAACGACTCCGATCCCGACGGCGACGAACTCACCTTCGTCTCCGTCTCCGCCACCAGCGCCCAAGGCGCGACCATCTCGCTTTCCGACGGCGTCATCACCTACGCGCCCAACGGCCTCATCACCGGCCACGACACCTTCACCTACACGATCCGCGATTCGCACAACGAAACCGCGACCACCACCGTCACCGTCGAGACCACCGCCCCCGCCGCGCCCGTCCTCACCATCGAATCCCGCACCGGCGGCGGCGTGACGCTCCACCTCACCGGCGCCCGCTACACGCTCTACACCGTCTGGGTCTCCACCGACCTCCTGACCTGGACCGAACTCGCCCCCAACGTCATCACCGACGCCAACGGCCACGCCACCGTCGAAGACACCACCTCACCCGACGAAGGCGCCGCCCGCTTCTACCGCGCCGAATCCAATTGAACTCCCACATGAAGCCTCTCCACTCGCTTCTCCTTCCCGTGGCCCGCCCCTCCTTCTCGCGCCTCCTGCGCCGTTTTGCAGGCCTCCTCATCTTCACCCTCACTTTCACTTTCCCTTTCGCTCTCACTCTCTCCGCCGCCTCCAGCGACCCCGTCGGCGTCCTCCGCCTCAAACTCCGCGGCAACTCCGACACCGTCGTCTCGCTCCCCCTCCACCGCCCCGCCCTCGTCGAAGCGCAACTCACCGACCGCGCCGGCAACACCCTCACCCTCGACTCGACGATCCCCCCTCTCCCCGCCGGCGGCGCCTACGCCCTCGTCATGACCGGCTCGCTCGAAGGCGCCGTCCTGCCGATCGCGTCCGCCCACCACACCAACATCACCCTCGATCCCGCCGCCGACGATCTCACCGCGCTCACCTTCAACGACACCCTCGCCATTATTCCCTATTGGACTCTCGATACCGTCTTCCCCGCCGGAGCCGGAGCCCATCCCTCGGCGAGCCCCACGAACCTCTCGACCGAAATTCATCTTTTCGACGGCCAGGATTCAGGCATCCAACTCGCCGCGACCGGCCGCTATTTCTATTTCGCCGGAAACGCCTCGAAAGCCGCCGGGTGGTATAAAGTCGGCGCCACCGCGAGCCCCTGCGGCTCCACCCGCCTCGCCCCCGGCCAACACTTCCTCGTCCGCCACAACATCGCGACGGATTCGGAACTGATGGTGGCCGGTGCCGTGCAGATGGCCAAATTTCGCATCCCTCTCCACCTGCGATCAGCCAACACCGACCAGGACAACCTCGTCGCCCTGCCCGTGCCCACGCCCATCTCGCTGGGCGACTCTCAACTGGTCAGTTCGGGCGCGTTTGTCGCCTCGCCCAGCCCGACCAACACCCGCGACATCCTGATGGTTTTCGACAACGCCACCGTCGCCCGGCAGAAGGTAGCCTCCGCCCGCTACTTCTATTTTTCGGGAAACGCGTCCAAGCCCGCCGGCTGGTATAAGATCGGGAGCACGACCACGACGTCCGATGACGTCCTCCTCTCGCCCGGCGAAGGTTTCATCATCCGTAAATACCGGGCCGCCTCCCCTCGCACCGATGTCTGGCACGGCCTTCCTCCTTTCCTCCAATGACCGCCACCATGTCCCACCCCCTCAAACTCATCGCTCTCGCCTCGCTCCTCGGCACGTGCGCCTTCGCCCAACAAGTGAACATCGCGTTGCAAGCCGGCCAGCTCTACAATGCCGATGGCATACCGCTCGCCCACGGCTCACTCGTTCTTCTCCTGGCCGACACCGGCAACAACGGTTTCGAAACGGTTCGCCCCGGAAGTCTCACCGTCGGCAGCTTCGTCAACGACGACGACCAGGTGATCGGTTGGGGCACGATCGACAATGAGTTCACCGGCCTCGCGGAAGTCGCCTTCGACACCGGCGCCATCACGCTGGGCTCGGGCCTCTTTTCGAATCTGAAGATCGGCGATGCTCTGGCCACCGTCTGGTTCCCCGATCTTACGGGCGACACGCTTCTCGCCACCGTCGGACTTTCCTACGGTTTGTTCACGACCACCACGCCTCAGGACGATTCAAACGCCTGGATGGTTCCGGAACTGATCGACAGCACGCTGAGGTTCCTCACCTCGTCGCTGAATTCAGGGTCCTATGCGGAATCCTACGGCTACGCCTCCTACACCGTCGCCGCCATCCCCGAACCTTCGACCTACGCCACCCTCTTCGGCCTCGCCGCTCTCGGCTTCGCCGCCCGCCGCCGTTTCCGCTCGCCAACCAAACATTGACGCCCGCTCCGGCGGCTCCGCATCACGCCGCCCGCGTAAACGCCGTCTGCGGCGGCGGCGCCACGAGTTGATAATATTGCAGCGCCCGCTGCCACCACGGCGCCAAATGCGCCGCCGGCGCCGACCAAATCTCCTCGTGCAACGCCACCATCGAGCCCACGTCGCCGAGCACCGCCAGCAACTCCCGCCGGTCCAGCGCCTCCGGCCCTTCCATCACCAGTCTCTGCCTTAGCTCCGCGAGCCGCACTTCCGTCGCCGGCGGCGCCTCCGCTTTCGCGCGCAGCAACGACACGTGCGCCGCGTTCACATACGGATCGAGCACCGCCTGCAACACCCCAGCATTGTCCGCCAGCTCCGGCATCACCGGCTGACCCGCCGGCGGCTCCTTCATCGCACTCGCCATCCGCAACAGCACCACCGGCGGAGCCGACTCCTCCGGTGTAGTGAAAATTCCACGACGCCTCACCGCTTCACCGATTTCCTCGTCGCCCGTCACATACGACAACGGAATCGACAGCAAAATCCCCGCGAGCAGCGGCGACATCCACCACGCCAGGGCCGGACTGATCTGCACCACCACGATCGCCAGCACGATCCCGAACAGCGTCTGCCCGGCATGCGCCTCGACCGCCTCGCGCCACGCCGACGCGCCCGCCCCGCCGCGCCGTTGCGCGCCCCACGACACCGTTTGCCGGCACAAGGTCAGGATCACGAACTTCGTGTGAAACAACATCAACACCGGCGCGATCAGCGTGAACGTCACCGTCTCCGCCACCACGCCGCTCACCACGTTCCGCCACCCGCCAAATTTCACCACGTCGCCCGGACGCGTCCGCAGATCCAGCAGCGCCAGCGCCTTCGGCAGGAACAACAACACCAGCGTTCCCACGAACAATCCCACCGATTGCGCACCCAAACTCCACGGCAGCGCATGCGTGCTTCCCGCCCCGCTCGTCGCGGCCGCACCGACTTCGCGATACGCGATCACGCACGAGAGCATCAAAAACGCGAACCACAGCGGCGATGCCACATACGACAAGATCCCGAGCAGGAAGTGCATTCGGTTCACCATGTGCATCCCGCCCGCCACGATCAGCCGCGTGTGCTGCAAATTCCCCTGCAGCCACCGCCGGTCCCGCTTCGCGAAATCCACCAGATTCGCCGGACACTCCTCGAAATTTCCCGGCACATCCGTCGCCAGCCATACCTGCCAGCCCGCCCGCCGCATCAACGCCGCCTCGACATAATCGTGACTCAAAATCCGCCCGCCAAACGGCCCGCCGCCCGGCAGCTCCGGCAGCGAACAGTGACGAATGAACGGCGCCACGCGAATGATCGCATTGTGCCCCCAGTAATTCGCCTCGCCCAACTGCCAGTAGTTCAACCCCGTCGAAAAAATCCCCCCATACAGCCGGCTCGCGAACTGTTGCACGCGCCCGAGGATCGTCGCGCCATTCACCAGCGCCGGCACCGCCTGAATCAAACCCACGCGCGGGTTCCGCTCCATCAATCGCACCAGCCGCGCGATCGCCTCGCCGCTCATGATGCTGTCCGCGTCGAGCACCACCATGTAGCGATAACGACTGCCCCACCGACGACAGAAGTCCGCGATGTTTCCGGCCTTCTTGTTGATGCCCACGCGCCGCTTCCGATAAAAAATCCGTCCGTGCGCATCGAGCTTCTGCACGAGCGACAACCACGCCGCCTCCTCCTCCACCCAGCGGTTCGGGTCCGTCGAATCGCTCAGGATGAAGAACTCGCAATTCGCCAGCTGCCCGTTCGCCTCCACCGAGCCGTAAATCGTTCGCAATCCCTCGAACACCCGCCGCACGTCCTCGTTGCAAATCGGCATCACCACCGCCGTCGTCGCATAAATCGTCGACCGATCCTCGGGATCGATCGTGCGCCCGATGTCGAATTCGTCGCCGCCTCGCCGCCGCAGCCAGAACCCGATCGACGCCTGCACCGCGCCAAACGCGATCAACGCAAACAGCACCACGAACAGCGCCAGGTGCGCCACCTTCCACAGGTCGAATCCCGTATGCCAGTGCAGGTCCGCCATCAACGCCGTCGCCGGCGCCACCAACAACAACACCAGCCCCGCCACCTGTGTCCGCCGACGCGTCGCCAGCTGCGGATCGATCCGCGTCGGATTGAAGTCGCGCACGTTCATCGCCGGATCAACGGGTCGCATACCACGCCACGCCGAGGATCGAAACGAACAGCACCCACGACGCCGCCGCGCGCGCAAACGTCGACCGGCTGAAGGTCACCCACTTCTCCTCCGCGATCTCCACCAGCGGAAATTCGAGCATCGCCGGCGGCATCGTCACCGGCCGCATCTCCGGCCCCGCGACCAGATCCGACTCGCCCAGCCGCTTCCGCGCCTCCTCCGGCAGTTCCTCCGTTCCAAGAAATTGCTCCGGGCAACGCTCCGGCAGCTCCGACATCAACAACGCCAGCCGCCCGCGTGCCCGAAATCGTTCGTCGCTCCAGTCGCCTCGCCCCATCGCCCGCTGCATCCACTCGCCGATCCGCGCATGCGCCAGCCGCATCGCGATCGTCACCGGCGCCTCCCGCGGCATCTGCGCCGCCAGCCCGCGCGCGTCGTTCACGATCTCCGACGTCAGCCGCGTCAACAGCAGCCGGCTTTCGATGTGATGCGCGCGCAAGTAGCTCTCGACCCGCAGGAACGCCTCGTCCCATTCGGCCGGGATCGGTCCCGCAAAAACGGGCGCCGCCGCCGGACGCCCCCGCCGGACCTTACGCCGCCCGAGCATGGCCTGCACACGATGATTCCAGAGTGATTGTATTCGAAGTTCCATGACGAACCCGGCGCCGCTCCGCTGCCAGACCGTTGCGCCGGAGCACGCATAGATTCGGATGCGCCCCGTTCGTTGCCCGCAATCGCCTCCGAAAACCCCCGATCTTTCGTCGCCGCGCACAAACCTCGGGCTGCGCCCGCCGCGCAGCCCTCCCATCGTTCACTCTCTCGCGCCCCAACTCGGGGCGCGCCTCCGCCGGCTCAGACGGCGTATTCCTTGCGCATCGGCCGCGCGAGGAGCTTCGACGCGTCCGCGTCGCCCACGACCGACTCGGTCGCCGGATCCCAACGCAACCCCGAACGCCCCAGCCGGATCGCGATGTTCGCCAGGTGCGCGATCGTGATCGAACGATGCCCCACCTCCACCGGCGCCGCCGTCGGACGCGCCTCGTAAATGCAATCCACGAAGTTCCGCTCGTGCAGCTGGCTCTCGTAGAGCCGGATTTCGCCCGGACCGATCCGTTCACGACGCACGCTGTCCGGCGTCGACTCGAGCACGCCGCGCGCGACGAAGATCGACCGGCCGTCCTCGCCTTCGAACAGAAGCCCGTTGCGATGGTTGGGCGCCACGTTCGCCCGCACGCCGTTGGCGTAAACCACGTCGAACGAGAACTCCGTCGGCGTGTTGTAAAGATCCGTCGCCGGCGGCAGCGTCGCCTGCACGTTCTCGATCGCCACCGGACCCGAATCATCCGTGTTCAGCGCCCATTGCAAAATGTCGAGGTGATGCGCGCCCCAGTCCGTGATGAAACCGCCCGAATAGTCGTAGTTGTGCCGCCAGTTCAACTGCAGCAACGCCGGCGCATAATCCCGCTGCGGCGCCGGCCCGAGCCACAAATCCCAGTTCAACTCCGGCGGCACCGGCTCCGGCTGTTTGCGATGCCCCAGCCGCGACCAATCCGTATGCCCGCCGCTGAATCCGATCTTCACCGTCTTCAACCGCCCGATCCGCCCGTTGCGCACCAGCTCGCACGCCGTTCGAAAATGCACCGAGCTCCGCTGCTGCGAGCCCGTCTGAAACGTCACTCCCGCATCCGAGACCGCCTGTGCCATCCGACGCCCCTCCTCGACCGTCAACGACAACGGCTTCTGCGTGTAGATGTGTTTGCCCTGCTTCGCCGCCAGCAACGTCGCCGCGCAATGCCAGTGATCCGGCGTCGCCACGTAAACCGCGTCCAAATCCTCGCGCGCCAGCATCTCGCGGAAATCCTCGTAAACCCGCACGCCGTTGAACCGCCCGCTCGGCTGGTGCTCCGCATAATACGCCTCCACCGTCCGCTGTCCCACCAACCGCCCCCCGCGCTCCTCGCCCGAATAGCCGTAGTTGCCGAGTTCCGACACCGGATCGGCGATCGCCACGATCTGCACCCGCGGGTCCGCCAGAAAATTCGGCACCGTCGAAAACGCGATCGTGCCGAAACCGATCACCCCGAGGTTCACGCGATCCGACGGCCCCGGCCGGCTCACGCGAGACCTGCGGGACGACTGGCAACCGGGGAACACGAGCGCGGCAGCCGTGGCGAGGGCGGACTGAACGATGAAGTCGCGACGATTGAGATTCATGAGGCGTTACACAGACATCACTCGCGTCACATCACAACGCGAGAGTTGCTGAACCCGTCCCCCTGCCCGAGCCCTGTTCAAGAGGCCGTAACGCCAGCGTGCCGACGCCATCCCCCAGGTGCCCGTGCAGACCGCCGCGAGATGCTCGTCCTGCGGATGCCCCGTGGCGTAATTCTGAGTGATGAGCGAAAGCGACTCGGACGCCGCGAATTCGATCCGCAACGCGCAATCCCCGAACTCGCCAAAACCTTCTCGGCCTGCGCGCGCGCCAAAACCCTTCCGCCCCACCTGCTCGCCCGAGATCTCCGCCCGTCCTCCAAGAAAACCTGACGCGCCGCCCGGCCGCGGCCGTCCCACGCCATGCCCGCCCGCCTTCCACGCCTTTCACCCGCGCCGAGACGTGCCGCCGCGGCCCAGTGATTTCACCGGCGGCAGAATATCGCGAAACGCCGCGCCATAAATATCCCACACCGTTAGGAACAAACCGAACACCAGCGGACCGGCGATAAACCCGATCGGACCAAACAGAAACAACCCGCCGAGCGTTCCGATCAGAATCAGCAGATCAGGCATCCGCGCGTCTTTTCCGACCAGCGTCGGACGGAGCACATTGTCGATCGTGCCGACCACCGCGGCACACCACACCGCCACCAGGATCGCCGCGAGGACCTTGTCTGTGGCGAAAAGATAGATCACCGCCGGCACCCAAACCAACGCCGACCCCACGCCCGGGATCACGGAAAGGATCACCATGATGGTTCCCCAAAACGCGGCGCCGTCGATTCCCGCCAGCCAAAGCGCGAGCCCCGCCAGCGTGCCTTGCACGATGCCGATGATCACCGTCCCCTTGATCGTCGCCCGCGTCACCGACGCGAAACGCTCGATCATGCGCACCTCGTCCTCATGACGCAGCGGCACGTAATAGAAGATCTTTTCGAGGTATCGCCTTCCCATCGCGCAAAAAGAAGAACATCGCGTAAAGCATCACGAAGGCGTTCAGCAAAAACGCCGCCGTGCCCGCGGTCATGCGAGAAGCCGCCGTGACCAGAAATCCTCCCGCCGATTTCGCCGCCAAACCAAAGTTTTCGATGATCGTCTCCTGGTCCGGCACGTAGGGCTCCAGCACCGGGAATCGCGAAACCACCCAATGGTGCACATCGAACCCGCTCGATGGGCCGAACCGCTCCTTCGCCCACGGGATCGCCTTTTCGCTCACCTCCATCGCCTGGCTTATCACCACGCCCGCAAACGCCCCCAGCGGCCCCACCGCAACCGCCACGAGAATCAGGAGCGTGGTAAACGAGGCCAGCGACGTCCGCCCGCGAAAGCACCGGACCAGCCACCGGTAGAGCGGATGACACAGCCCCGCAAGCATCGCGCCCAACACCAGCGGCTTGAGGAAAGGCCACGCAATCGCGAGCGCGAGCAGCGATATCGCCGCGACCAGCAGCAGCACGAAAGCATTGCGAAAATTCCGGCCACTCACCTGGGATTCGTTCATGAGCTGTTGGTAGCGATTGCACGAGGGGTATTCTCCTTCCGCCAATTGGCAACGCCTCACTCCGCCCCGACAACCCGTTCGTCTCCCTTCCCGCAGCTGCGGAACTTACGTCGGCTGGCGCGCGAGCGAGCGTTCGGGCACGTCGTTCACGAAAATCCTCACGTCGGCCTCTCCTTTGATCAGCTCGGACGCCCGTTGCAGCGCGCGCTTGGTGCTCAGAGTCGGATTCGCCTCGGCCGGAAAGATCTTGTCCGCCCCGATCCGCTCCCACGCGCCACTCGCCCGCAGGATTCGCCCCGCGTCCGGAGCGATGCCGCTGATCAACAGATGTTGCCCGCGCGAACGCATGTAGGCGTGTAATTGCAACAGCGCCAGCACCGTCGTCGCATCGAGATGCCGCGCATTTTTCATGCGCAGGATCACCACGCGGATGTCGTCCTTCGCCACGAGCGCGGTGACCTGATCCTGAAACAGATCCGCCGCGCCAAAAAACAGCTCTCCTTCAACATGCACGATCGAGATCGCCGGATGGCTGCGCGCGCCGTCCTTCGTCAGCGGCGCGAAATGCGTGCCCGCGAAATCGTATTCGACCAGCGACGGCGCGCTCGCCTTGCGCAGGAAGAGCGCGAGCGAAAGCCCCACCCCCACGAACACCGCGGTATCCAAGTTCAGGAACAGCGCAGCCATCAACGTCCCCCAGAACACCGTCGTGTCCGACCCCGTCGCCTGGCGCACGATCCGAACCAGCTCGGGTTGTATCAGCCGTTTTGCGACAAGGATCAGATAAGCGGCGACCGTCGGAATCGGAATCTCGTTGATAAACCCGGCCGTGATCGCGACCGCCGCAAGCACCAACCCGCTGCTCACCATCGCCGCGATTTGTGTCCGCGCCCCCGTCTGCGCGCACACCGCGCTGCGCACGAAGGACGTCGATCCCGGCATGCCGCCGAACACCGCCGACGCGAGATTCCCCAAGCCGACCGCGGACAGCTCGCGACTCGCCGCCACCCGCTGTCCCGCGCGCGCCGCCAGCGTTTTCGTGATCGAAACCGTTTCCAACAACCCCAGCAGCGCCGTGGCCACCGCCGCGCTGCCCAGTTGTGGCAGCAACGCGACTCCGCTCTGGTCCTCCGGCAGTTCCACCAACGACGGCACGCCACCGGAAATTTCGCCCACGTGCAGCACCAGCTTCACTCCGTGCTTCGAGAGTTCGAACAACATCGCCACGGCCGTCGCGAGCACGATCACAATCAGCCCTTCCGGCCAGTTGGGCCGCACTCGTTTCAGCACCAGCATCAGCAGCAGGCTCGACAATCCCACCACCGCCGACAGCGGATGAAACGCCTGCCCCACGATCCCTTCGCAAAAATAAACCAGCATCAGCGGCAACTGCGAGGGCGCCGGCGCCGCCAGCCCAAAGAGATTTCCCAATTGCCCGCAACCGATCAACAGCGCCACCGCCAGCGTGTAGGAAATGACGACCGTGCGCGAAATGAACTGGGTGGCCGTCCCGAGTCGCAGCAATCCCGCGCCGAGTTGGATCGCGCCGATCATCAACCCGAGCACCAGCACCTTCTGCTCCGCCGGCAACGCGACGTCGCCCACCGTCAGCAGCGCTCCGGCCACGAGGATCGAGACGGTATTCGTCGGACCGAAAATCAGATTCGGCGAACTCGAGACCAGCGCCGCCATCACCCCGCCCACCACGGCCGTCGTCAGCACGGTCGTCACCGGCAGGCCCACGATCAGCGAAAAACCGATCGCCTGCGGGATCGTGACGATCGCCACCATGATCGCCGCGAAAAAATCCGCCCGCAGCGTGCTCCATCCATATCCGCGCAGTTTGCCCAACAGCGGCGGCAGCAAATCCTCCGCTTCCCATGCCGAACTCGACCGGACCACTTTTCCGCCAAACATCCGCAGAAAATCCCACTCGGCCGAAACGCCAGAGAACACCCGCTGGCGCAGGAGCTGGGACAATCTTACCACGACGGATCCCATCCCCGGGGATCGGCAGCGTCGCATCTGTGCAGGCGTGAGCGCATGAGGTGCGGCTCAACGCTCCCGGGAAATCCGCGTCGCGTTCAATTGGCTCCGGGGTGAATCCGTTCTCCGTCTCGCCCGGCGCGGAAAACGGCATCACCGCAACCGCCCTTGAAAGCCCCGCCGCGCCCGCTGCGCTCACGTCCGATCATGCGCGTGATTCTTCCCGGCCTTCTTCTGGTCACCGTTTGCTTCGGCGCACCCGAGTGGCGCCCGCTCTTCAACGGCCGCGATCTCACCGGCTGNCACACTTATCTCGCAAAGCCGCTGCCCACGGTCCGCTACGAAAGCGAACAACGCACGTCCCACGGCCAGCACGCGCAACCGCTCGGGCTCGATCACGATCCCGGGCGCGTCTTCACGGTGGTCCACGAAAACGGCGAACCCGTCATCCGCATCAGCGGCGAGGTGTTCGGCACGCTGACCATGAAGGAGTCGTTTCGCGATTACCGCCTTCGCTTCGAAATGCGCTGGGGCGAGCGCATCTGGCCGCCGCGCCGCGACGGCCCGCGCAACAGCGGCCTACTGTATCACGCCCGCGGAGACTGGGGCTCGGTCGGCGCCTGGCTGCCGTCGATCGAATTCCAACTTCGCCAAGCCGAAGCCGGCGAACTGATCACGATAAAATCCCAGGCGATCGTCGCCGCGCGCCTCGAGCGGGAGACCGAATGGTATTACGATCCGAATGGCTCGCCCATGACTTTCCCGGTCGGCGAAACTCGCCGCGTCTGCCACGCACAATCCCTCGAAAAACCCACCGGCGAATGGAATGTCTTCGAACTCGTCTGCCGCGGCGTCGAAAGCTGGCACCTCGTCAATGGCAGGATCGTGCTGCACATGAACGCCGCGTATGCGCCCGGCCCCGACGGCCCGCAACCGCTCACGTCGGGTCGCATTCAGTTCCAATCCGAAGGCGCCGAACTTTTCCTCCGCCGCATCGAAATCACCCCGGTCGGCGATTATCGCCCCGAATAACCCGCGCGCCCGCTCACTCGACTTCGATCACCGGCCGGCAAAACGCTCCCGAACACCCCGGCCAGTTCATCGGCAACGCCCAGAACTTCACCGGCGACGAAAGCGCGAACACCTCCGCCGGAAACCGCAGCTCCTCCACGACCCACAATCCCGCCCCGAGCAAGATCGCGTGCGTCTCCTCGTTCGTCGGTCCGGCGCCTCCGATCGAGTAGTGATCGATTCCCACCGCGCGCACGTTCCGATCGACCACCCACCGCGCGCCCGCCGGTGACAAATACGGCGCGCGCTGCAGCCACTCTTCCGTCTTCGCGCGCTTCTCTCCCCAACCCGTCGCGAGCAAGACGATCTCTCCCGCCGCCGCCGCGCCGAGTTGCTCCGGCCCGATTTCCGCTCCCGCCGCGATCCCGCGCAAATCGACGATCCGCGCGCGCCCGACGAAGGTCTCCAGCGGCAGATCCGACACGCCTCGGCCACCGGCGATCTTGTGCAGCGGCGCGTCGACATGACTTCCCGTGTGCGTCGCCATCGCCACCGTTTCCATCTGCCAGGCGTGCCCGCGCCCGTGCTCCGCCACTACACGAAAGGAAACCGGCGGGTGATCCGGGCAATTCGGCGCGCCGTCAAAGAGCGGCTGCGAAAGATCGATGAGTCGCATGCCTCATGCGAGCCGAAGTCCACCACGGCGCGCAACCCGTTCGTCGAGGTAAAGGGATTTTCCTACGCGTGCATTGCCCGTGGCGCCGCCGGCTTCGTGCTCTGCCAGCTGCGACTTCGTCTCGCGTTTCCCCGTGCATCTCGCCCAACGTCCCCTCCTCCCCCGGCATCCGCGGCCGATCGTCGCCATCGGCGCCGGGAGCGTCGTCCGCGCAGCCCACCTGCCCGCGTATCGTCTGGCGGGATTCTCCGTCGTGTCGGTGTTCGACCTCGTTCCCGCCACCGCCGCCGCGCTCGCGCGCGATTTCGGCATTCCCCGCGTATGCGCTTCCCTCGACGAAGCCGTGCGCAGCGCCCCGCCGCACGCCGTGTTCGACCTCGCCACTCCGGCCGAGGCGATCCTCGCCACGCTCAAAGCCCTGCCGGAAGGCGCCGCCGTGTTGATCCAAAAACCGCCCGGACTGAACCTCGCCGACACCCGCGCGATCATGGAGCTTTGCCGTCGAAAGCGCTTCACCGCCGCCGTCAATCTCCAGCTCCGCTACATGCCCGCGGTGCTTGCGATCCAGGACGCGATCCGGCGCGGAGAATTGGGCGAGATCCACGACGTCGAGGTGCGGCTCACCTGCTGCACGCCATGGCGGATCTGGAAGCACTTGTTCGGCATTCCGCGAATGGAAATCGTCTATCATAGTATCCATTACGTGGATATCGTGCGCGCCTTCCTCGGCGATCCGGCGGGCGTCTGGGCGAAGACCGTGAAGGATCCCGCCCACCTCGACCTCGCCTCCACCCGCACCACGATCGCATTCGATTACGGCGACGTGAAGCGCGCCACGATCACGACCAATCACGCCCACGGCTTCGGCCCCAAACACGAGGAAAGTTACCTCAAGATCGAGGGCACCCGCGGCGCCGCCAAGGCCCGCCTCGGCATCAACCTAGGTTATCCGCACGGCGTCCCCGACACCCTCGAGATCTGCCGCCTCCGCGACGGCACCGAGCCCCAGTGGGAAAACATCCCGCTCGAGGGTGGTTGGATTCCGCAGGCCTTCATGGGCACCATGGCGAGCGTCATGTGCCGGGCTGACGGCGAAACCGACGAGTTGCCGACCTCCATCGAAGACGCGTGCCACACCATGGCCGTCATCGAGGCCTGCTACGAATCGTCCGCTCGCGGCGCGACTCCGATCCCATCGGTTCCGTGATCGCTCGTCGTCACCTCGCCTCCCTCCCCACGCTGAGCCTCGTCACGGCGCTCGCGCCGTTCCTCTCGATTGCGCAAACCGAACCGCCCTCGGAGGCGTTTCCCGCCTTCGAAGAGCCCGCCGTGCTCGACCTGACGTCGCTGCGCGACTTCGACGCGCCGCCGCCCAACTGGATCCTCGCGGGTCACGTATCCGGCGGCCCGCTACAGGAGCCCACGCTCCAGCCCCAGCCCGGTGCGGGCGTTCTCGTGAATGTCGCCTCGGAAAACACCCCCAACCCGCATCTCGCGACGTCCTGGCATCACGGCGACCTCGACTTGCAATTCGAGTTTCTGCTTCCGCGTCACACGCGCGCTGGCGTTCTCCTGCAGGGCCGCTACGAGGTTCGTTTGTTCGACAGTTGGGGCCGCGGGCAGGCGGACGCGGAAAGCTGCGGCGCGATTTCCCCCGATTTCGCGCCCGCATTCGAGGTCTGCCGCGCGTCCGGGCTCTGGCAGCGCATGCGAATCGTGTTTCACGCCCCGCGTTTCGATCGACGCGGCGCCAAGATCGCCAACGCCCGCATCGCTCTCGTCGAACTCAATGGCGTCTCCGTTCAAACCAATCTCGAGCTCGCCGGCCCCACCTTCGGTAGCCTCTTCAGCGACGAAGCCGCCATTGGTCCTCTCGTCTGGCGCGGCTCCGGTGGGCCCGTCGCGCTGCGGTCCATCGCCACCCTCTGCCGGCAAGGCAGCCGTCCCGTCGAAATCCTGCGCGGAGCGTATCGTTTCTTTCCCGGACGCTTCCGCTCCTTCGACACCTACGAAAACACGCCGCCTGCGGACGCCGGCACGAGTCCGTCCCTTCGCGCGGACATCGTGCGTTCGCCCGGCCCGTTTGCACTGATCTGGGAAGGCGAGGTCTCGCTCCCGGCCGACGGCGTTTACTCGTTTTATCTGGCGACCGAAAAGCACGCGTTCAGCTCCGCCCGTCTGAGGATCGACGACCGCGCGCCCGAGCCCGCGAAAACCCAGCCGCACGCGACTTCGCTCCACCTGACCGCCGGCGTGCATCGCTACCGGATCGACTACCTGCGCGGTTCCATCCGCGGCAGTCCGGATCTGGTGTGGCTCGTCGCCGGTCCGGAGACGCCTCCTCAGGTGCTCGCCGGTTCCACCCGCGATCTTCGAAACCGCCCCAACCAACCGATCCTGATCGAAACCAAGTCCGCCGTCGCGCTGCAGCGGTGTTTCTTCGCCCACCCCTCCGGCCAGAAAACCCGCGCGGTAGCCGTCGGCTCCCCGACCGGCATTCATTTCGCCTACGATCTGGAAACCGCCGCGCTGCTCGCGGTCTGGAAGGGCGACTTCCTCGACGCGTCCGAAATGTGGCACGAACGTGGTTTCTCCCAGGAGGGCCGCCCCGCCGGATCGCTCCTCCCCCTCGCCGCCCGTCCGTTGTTTTCCGCCCCGTCACCATCCACCGGATACACCCTGTCCGCCAAAGGAACCCCCGTCTTTCACGGCGAATTCGTCGGACAGCGCTGGGAAGACACCATCGTTCCCGTGCATCCGGCCCGCGGCCTCTCGCGCACGCTGTCGTTCGCCGGCGGACTGCGCGACACGGTTGCGCTCACCCTCGCCCGCGCCACACGCATCGAAGCCTCGGGCAACCGTTTCGTCCTCGGTGATCGCGAGTATTACCTCGAATTTCCGCACGAAACCGGAGCCGTCGCGAAACTCGAGCGTCACGATCGCGAAGTGACGCTGCGCGTCCGTCTTCCCGCCGGCACGGAGTCGTTTCGCTACACGCTTTTCTGGTGAGCCGATCCGCCTCATGAAAACGCTCGCAGCACGCCTCGCCTTTCTGCCGCTCGGTCCCTTGCTGATGCCGGCACAGAACCCGTCGGAGGCGGAGCGTCTGGTCGGCTCGCCCGCGGCGCTCATCGCCCAGGAGGACCGTTACTATCACCGCGTCTCACTGCCGATCCCCGAGCACATCGCATTGGAGGTCGGCGGCCTCCTCGCGGTCGACAACCGCCTGCTCGTCGCAACCCGGCGCGGTGAGCTGTGGTGGGTGGACGGCGCCTACGAGGAAATCCCCCGGCCCACCTATTCGCGCTTCGCTTCGGGCCTGCACGAACCGCTCGGACTCGCCGCCGCACCTTCCGGCGGATACTATTTGGCCCAGCGCACGGAGATCACACACGTGCACGACGACAACGACGACGGCCGCGCTGATCGCTTCGAAACCGTCCTCTCGCTCCCCGTCTCGGGAAACTTCCACGAATACGCCTACGGTCCCGCCGTTGCGCCCGACGGGAAAATGCGCGTCACGCTCAATCTCGCCTTCGGCGAGGGCAACCCCAGCCCCGTGCCCTGGCGCGGCTGGATGCTCGAAGCCGCACCCGGCAGCGCTCCGACCCCGATCGCCGCGGGCCTGCGTTCTCCGGCCGGTTTCACTCGCGCCGAAAACGGCGACTGGTTCTACACCGAAAACCAGGGCCAATGGGTCGCGTCCGGCGGGATCACTCACGTCGAGCCGGGAAATTTCATGGGCCATCCGGCGTCGCTCGCCTGGAGCAAAGATCCCGCGTCACCGGTTACGCTCTCGCCGCGCGACGTGACGGGCCTTGCGCTGCCGTTCCCCGAAGCGGTTCGCCGAGTCCCGGGGCTTAAAGCTCCCGCCGTCTGGCTGCCGCATACGATCCTCGGCATCTCGACCACCGACATCCGGCAGGACCTCACGCGCGGAACGTTCGGCCCGTTCGCCGGGCAGTTTTTCGTTGGCGACCAGGGGCAGAGCACACTCATCCGCGTCTCGCTCGAAAAAGTCGCCGGCGTTTACCAGGGCGCCGCCTACCTCTTTCGCGGCGGTTTCGATTCCGGCATCGTGCGGCTCGCGTGGGGCGAAGACGGCTCGCTCTTCGTTGGCTCCACCCACCGCGGCTGGGGCTCCGTCGGGCCCAAGAGTTTCGCCCTGGAGCGCGTGCGCTGGACCGGACGCATTCCGTTCGAAATCCAAACGATCACCGCAATGCCCGACGGCTTTCGTCTCGAGTTCACCGCGCCCGTCGACGCCGAGTCCGCCGCCAACCCCGCCAGCTATTCGATCACCGGTTTCACCTACACCTACCACGACGCCTACGGCAGTCCGCCGATCCTTCAAATGAGCTGCCCGCTGATCGATGCGGTCGTCGAGTCGCCACACATTGTCCGCCTCGTCGTCGCGTGTCTCCGCGAGGGTTTCATCCACGAGGTGAAGGCCGGGGGCGTGCGAAGCGGTGGCGAACGCACGCCGCTCCTCCACGACACGGCCTACTACACGCTCAATCGTCGGCCCGAAGGAATCCGTCGCACGGATACAGCTCACCTCGTCGAACTCTGCGATCCGTCCGTCGCTGCGCCGGTTGCCGCCCTCGCCGCATCCTCGGCGAAACGCATCACCACGCGTCCTTCCCACTGGCCCGCCAGCGGCGACATCACGCTCCACCTTCGCGCGCTGCCCGGCCTGAAATTCGCACCCGCTTTCGCCGAGGTGCCGCGTGGAGCGCGCGTGCGTCTCACCTTCGAGAACGTCGACGACATGCTGCACAACTGGCTGCTCACCGCGCCCGGTCGCGGACAGGAAATCGGTGCGCAGGCCCTCCTCCTCGGCTTGAGCGGAGCCGCCTCGCATTTCGTCCCCGACTCTCCCGCCGTCCTTGCGCACACCTCCATGCTTCCGGCTCACGCGAAGGAAACCGTGTATTTCACGGTCCCGGAAAACCCCGGTGATTACGACTACCTCTGCTCTTTTCCCGGCCACCACACGCTCATGAAAGGCATCCTGCGCGTCCGTTGAGCCAACCTGCCGCCCGTTTTCAAAATGACCCCCGCCTCCTCTTCACCACACCCCCTCGTCCCTCCTGCCGCCCCATCCGCGCAAAACGCCTCCGACAAGCGCATGTCGCTGCGCGACGCGATCGCCGCCTTCGTCACGCCCCGGCAGCGTTTTGTTTGTCGGCGGCATGCAGCATGGCGAACCGTGCGAAGCGATTCGCGAGATCGTCCGGCAGCGGATCGGCGGTCTGACGCTCGTGCCGGCACTCACCCAAACCGCCGCGCTGCTCGTCGGCGAGGGGCTCGTCTTCAAACTGGTCCATGCCTACACCACCGACCTCTTCGACAAAAAAGGTTACGCGTTCCGCCGCGCCCGCGAGCGGCTAACCTATCCCGAGATCGTCGAGCTGTCGCATTTCGGTCTGTCGCTCGCGCTTCGCGCCGGACAACTCGGCCTGCCCTTCCTCCCGACCAAGGCCCAGCTCGGCTCGGACCTGATGCCCCACGCGCCCGACCGGCTGCGCACCACCACGTGTCCGTTCACCGGCGAAACGCTCGCCGCCGTCCGCGCCATCGTGCCGGATGTCGCGATCGTCCACGTGCAATACGCGGATCGCTTTGGCAACGCGCGCAAGGACGGCACGCTCGGCCTCGATCGCGCCGGCGTTCACGCCGCGAAAAAAGTGATCGTCACCGCCGAGCGCGTCGTCGACAGCGCGTTCCTTCGCGCGGAACCCGAACGCACGCTCGTGCCGGGCTTTCTTGTCTCCGCGGTCGTCGAACTGCCGTGGGGCGCCTACCCGCTCCACCTGCGTCACTGCTACCGCTCCGCCCTGCCGCACTTCCGCTCGGCCATGCAGGCGTCCGACGCCTACGAAGCCTATATCGAGCGCTGGATTCACGCGCCGGCCGCGTCCGTCGAAGAGCGCATCGTCGCAGCGTTCGGCCGCGATCACCTCGAAAACCTGCGCGTATCCACGCCCTGAACACATCATCCATGTCCGCCCCGCCCTATTCTCCCGCCGAACAAATGGCCTGCTGCGCCGCGCGCCTGATTCGCAACGGCGACGTGCTCTACGTCGGCGTCGGCCTCCCGACCGCCGCCGCGCTGCTCGCCAAGCTCACTCACGCGCCCGAAGCTTGGGTGATCTTCGAAACCGGCATCCTTCGTTCCCGGCCGTTCTCTCTCCCGCTCGGCGTCGATACGATCGAAACCCAGGAAAACGCCGACGTGCTTTCCGACGTCCTCTACATCAACGCCCTCGCCCAGCGCGGGCGCGTCGATCTCGGCTTCATCGGAGGAGGCCAGATCGACCGCCACGGCAACGTCAACAGCAACGCCGTCGGCCCCTACCGCACCCCCACGTATCGATTCCCCGGATGCGGCGGCGCCAACGACATCGCGAGCCTCTGCTCCGCCTTCGTCGTGCTGATGCCGCAGAAAAAGACGCGCTTCCCGGAGCGGGTCGATTTCGTCAGTTGCCCGGGATTTCTCGATGGCACGCCCGGCGCTCGCGAAAAAGCCGGTTTGCCCGCCGGCACCGGCCCGCGCGCCGTCATCACCGACATGGGACTCTTCCGCTTCGAACACGGCACAATGACGCTGGAGCAGGTTCACCGCGGCCTCGGCTGCACCGAGGAAAAGATTCAGGAAAATCTCGGCTGGCCGCTCGCGACCGCCGCAGACATCGCGAGCACCGAACCTCCCACCGCCGCCGAGCTTCGCTGCCTGCGCGAGCAGGTCGATCCCCGCGGCCGGATCGTGAGCGGATTGATCGCGTAACCAACCACTCAATACGCCGTCAGCCCGCCGTCCACCGGCAGCGCCGCGCCGTTGATGAAGCTCGCTTCGTCCGACGCGAGAAACAGCGCCGCATTCGCCACGTCGACCGCCGTCGCTAGCCGCCCGAGCGGAATCTCGTCGAGTCGCTCCTGCTTGCGCGCCGGATCGCGAAACAGGTCCTGCACCATCGGTCCGTCGACCGTTGCCGGATGGACCGAGTTGCACCGAATACCGTCGCGCGCGTGGCGCACCGCCACGCTTTTGGTCAGCAGCGTCACCGCGCCTTTCGACGCGGTATAGGTTTCATTGGTGAACTTGTGCCCCACGAGCCCGCAGATCGAAGAGACGTTCACGATCGATCCGCCACCCTGCTCCTTCATCAACGGCAGCGCCGTCTTGATCCCGAGAAACACGCCCCGGACGTTCACCGCCATCACCGCATCGAACTGCGTCACCGGCATCTCCTCGATCGGAACCCGCTTCGTGATGCCGGCGTTGTTCACAAGCACGTCGATCCGTTTCTCCTCCCGGCGGATCGACTCGGCCACCTCCCGCCACTTTGGCTCCGCCGTCACGTCGAGGCGCACCGCACGCGCCCGCCCGCCCGACTCTCGAATCTCCGCCGCCACGCGCTCCGCCTCCACGACGTTCACGTCTCCGACAATTATGCTCGCGCCCTCCGTCGCGAACCGCTTCGCGATCGCCGCGCCGATCCCCGTCGCCGCGCCTGTGATCAGCGCCACCTTGTTGTGCAGTCTCATAAAACGTGCGTCGGTTCGCCACGGCTCGCAGCTTCGGCTTCCAGCAATGGCCCCAGGTAACGCATCGACGCGCGCAGATCGCCGATCATATCGCCGCCGCGGGCATTGCCCTCGATCGCCAGACGCCCGCCATACCCCAGCGCCGCGAGCGCTTCGATAAAACGCTTGAAGTCGATCGCGCCCAGGCCGGGAAAGCGACGATTGTTGTCCGACAGGTGAATCGACGGAATTCTCGCCAGATTCTCCCGCAACGCCGCGAGCGCGTCCGTTTCCTCGATGTTCATGTGAAACGTGTCCGGCAGCACTTTCGCCTGCTGCACGGGATAACCCGCGACAAACTCCCCCGCCTCCGCGACCGAATTGGCGACCGATGTCTCATAGCGATTCGTCGCTTCGACGAGCACCGACACGCGCTGCTCCGCCGCCACGGGGAAGATCTCCTCCAACGACCAACGGAGCCGCTGCCGGGCCTCGGCCGCGGTGGCCGACACTCCGCCTTTCAGCAGTCCGACGATAAGCCCCGTCGCGCTTCCCTGCAGCCACCCGATCATCGCCTGTGTGTGCTCCACCGACATCCTTCGCACCACCTCGTCGGCGTGCGAAAGCGACAGCGACTTCCGGCGCGCCGTCAACCCGGTCGCCAGCATCGAAAACTCCAGCCCGCGTTCCCTCAGCCAGGCGCGCACCGCCTCGAAATCGTGCATCGTCGGATCGGCGATATTGAGCTCCACGCCCCAGAATCCGAGTTCCGCCAGCCCGTCGATAAGGCGCGCAAATGGATCGTTGCGCTCGAAGTCGTCGGGCAGCGTTGTCTGAAACGACAGCGGGCATCTAAAACTTCGTGAGCCAAACGTCTGCATCGTAAAACATGATCGCGCTTCAACCATGCCCCCCGCCATCCACGGGCAGCGCGACGCAATGAATCGCCGACGCCAGGTCCGAGCAGAGAAACGCCGCGGTCGCCGCCACGGCCTCGGGCGTCGCGTTTCGCCGCAACGGTGTGTTGAGTCGCACCCGCTCGATCGCCTCTTCGGGCGGGCCCCACGCGCCCGTGGTCGCCCGCGCCATCGCCGTATCCACGATTCCGGGACACAGCGCGTTGACCCGCAGGTTTCTCGGCCCGAACTCCTGCGCAAGGCTGCGCATCAGGCCGACGATGCCATGCTTCACCATCGTGTAACCCGAGGTCATCGGCCGCCCGTGCAGGCCGAGGCCCGACGACATGAACAACAGCGAAGCGCCGCACGGGTTCTTCTCGGCAGCGGCCAGCAGATGCGGCAACGCCGCCTGCGTCATCCGCCACGGCCCCATCAGGTTCACCGCCATCAGTCGCTCGAAAGTCTCCGCATCGCACGACGCGAATTCGCCCGTCCAGCCAGTCCCGGCGTTGTTGAACAACACGTCGAGCTTTCCCCACGCTTCGACCGCGAGCGACACCGCCCCGGCGCAGTCGCGCGGATTCGTATGGTCACAACGAAGCGCGCGGGCGCGATCGCCGAGTTCCTGCGCCAGCGTCCCCGCGCGATCCCCATCCACATCCGCCAACACCACTCTCGCCCCCGCCTGAACGAAGAATCGCGCCGACGCCGCCCCGATGCCGCCGGCGGCACCCGTGATCACGACGCTTTTCCCCTCGAGCAGGCCCATTGTTGCCGTCGGTTTCATCGTCGTGTCCGCGCGATGGCGGAGCTTTTCCCGCTTGTCGGAACATCGCGATAGATCCGGCGCGCGAGTCCGAGCACGCGCTTGGTTTGCGTGGGATCCGTGGTCGCCAGCAACGAAATCTCGGGATACGCTGGTGATTTCGGGATGCCCTCGACCGTCGCGCCGAAATCGCGCGAACGAAACGCCGTCTGCGCGACATTGCTCAACAGAAAGTCGATGAACAAGACACGCTGTATTCGGGTGCCGCGCGCCGGCGAGTCACCGCCGCTTCGAACTTGCACATAAGGCGCCCCTTCCGCCGGGATGTAACCCGCCACCGGCTGCCCCGCGAGGTCCGCGATATTGGGCCAGGTGAACGGCGCCAAAATCTCAAACTCTCCCCGCGCCACCCGCTGCTCGAGCACGCGCGACTCCAGGCTGAAACACGGTCGCAACCGCGCGAGCGAGCGGTGATACGCCGGCCCATACAGGTCCATCATCGCCTTGAACAAGACCCCGCCCGCGCCGATCTCGCGCATGTCGTCGCAAAGGATCTTTTCCCGCCAGCGCGGCTCCAGCAGATCGACCCAACGCTGTGGATACGCGTCCGGCTCGACGCGCCGCGTGCTCACGAGGACACCGTAGGGCACGACGAACACCGGCACCGTCCCGCGCCGTATCGTCAGCTCCGTCCGCACGCGCGCTCGGTTCGGCAGCGCTCGCAGATCGCCGAAGCGCCGCTCCCTCGCGAGCATCGACATGGCCGTCGCGCCGTTGAGCAGCACGTCGCCCCGCACGTTCTTCGTCTCCTGCTCGTCCCGGATCCGCCCGCTCATCACTTCCGTCCGCGCCTCCTCCAGCTTCACCTCGATTCCGCAGCGTCGCTCGAAATCCCCCACGATCTGCGGCAACACGGAATTGCCCCGCGCCGCACTGTAAACAACGAGCTGCTTCTCGCGTTTCGCGTCGTCGATCACGCGACTCCAACCGGCCGGCGTCGTCGATCCTCGAGCCTATGAGCAAAGCGGACGTTCCTTTCCTCACCAGTTCTTCGGTTGAAACAGCCGCGAATGCGGTGTCTTCAAATTCCAAATACGCACGGCGTTTCCGCCGAGGATCAGGTTCATCTCGTCCTGCGTCACCTCGAGTTTGAGCAACTGCCGCTGGCTCCAGCCCATCACGTCGACCTGGTGCCGGACGACGCCCTGCTTGCGCACTTGCATCGGATACGTCTCGGGCTTCACGCCGCGTTGTTCGTAGATCGGAATCGACGCGCCCCAGTCCGTCCCCCACAGCAGCTTTTCCGCACCGATGTTCGGGTCGTTCAGCGCCTTGTCGTAGAGATCGGCCCACCAGAGGCCAGCCTCGAGATACACGTTGTCGTGCGACGCCGCGACGTAGAGGCATTCCTCGTAAAGCTTCTCCCACCACCACATCGCGACGCCGCCGTGTGCGATGATGATCGGCACGTCCGGAAACGCATACGCGAGATCAAGCACCCAGAGCGGATTGAACGTGCTCGGTCCGCTGCTGCCGGCCGAATAGGAACGCCGATAACCCATCGTCGCTCCGGCCGCATGGACGTGCACCGACACTTTGTGCGCCCGCGCGACCTCCATCACCTGGAGGCTGTTCTTGATCACCGTCTCGCGCGACAGCGGCTCGCTCACCGGTGTGTTCGGCCGCATGTGCGGCAGCACTTCGCCGATCCCGACGAACTTCTTCGTCGCGAGCGTCTGGTCGAGATACTCGCAGACGCCTTTGATCGTCCACTCCTCGCCGTTTTTCTCGCAGCGATCCTCGTATTCCTTCGCGTCCGTGATCGCGACGAACTTGTCCGGATAACGCTCCATCAGGTCGAGGTTCATCGCGTTGCTCATGCCATAGGCCGACACGAGCACGCACATGTCGACGTCGTAGCACGCCATGTCGTAGAGCAGCCGCGGCGAATTGTCGTAGGCCTCCGCGTCCCGCAGCACGTCGGAGAGGGTCTTGTAATCGACTTTGCTGACGTCCTCGATGCCGCGCGCCCGCAGCGCTTTGCCCGCGGCGAGGCGTTGGGCGTGAACGTGAGTATCAACGATGAAGCGGCCGAGTTTCATGGTAACGAGTCGCAGGCATGAACCGCTCCGAGCTTCGCGCTCCCCCCGCCGCGACGCGCCGCCCGCGTTGGATTATCCGTCAACCTGAAACGGAAAAACGAACTCGTCGCCGGGCTGCCCGCGCAGCGCCCAATTTTCCTTGGGCACTTCCTGAATCACGATCTCCACATCCACGGCCGCGATCCCGATGCCCGCCAGCGCCGCATACATCGCTCGCATCAACGCCTTCTTCGAGCCCGTCGACCGGGGAAACATGTCGATTTCGATGATCGTGTAGCGATCGCTCCGCTCGGGCGGATGGACGAAGTCGTCCGGTTCCAGCGCGATGAAGCGCTGAAAGCGTTTATCCGGCGGCACGCCCAACACCGACACGACGCACCCGTGCAACGCATCCCGAATCCGCGCGCGCCGCTTCGAGAGGTTTTCCCGGTGGGCGTAGACCTTGATCTGCGGCATGGCGTCACCAGAAGCCCAGCATCGGCGCGAGCACCATCATCAACGTCGTCATCAGAATCACCCATCCCGCACTGATGATCGCCCCCGGCAGCAGCATGTCCGTCATCTTGTAGTAACGACTGCCATACGTGATCAGCGCCACGGCATCCAGCGGCAGCAGAAACCCGCACGACGCCGTGAAGATCACCGGCAGCGTGTAGAGCGCCGGCGACTCGCCCGACTGCTGCGCCAGCAAGACGATCGGCGGCACCAGGATCGCCACCACCGCAGGCAAAATCGGCACGACCAGATGAATCAGCACGGTGACGAGACTCACCGTCGCGATGATCGCCACCAGATTCCAACCCGTCAGGCCGCCAAGCGTGTTCGACACAAACCACTGCGCGAGCCCGGTGTCGCGACAGGCGACGCCGAGCGACGTGATCCCGCCAATCATGAACAACGCCTCCCAACTCACCGCCCGCACGCCGCGCTCCCAGGTAAGCAGCCGCATCCCCGGTGCGAACATCGCGATCGATCCGAGCACCGCGATCATCGTCGCATCGAGATGCCGCGGCCACCACGTGCTCGCGACCCACAACGTCATCATCGCCGCCAGCAATCCCACGACCTTCCGCTCCGCCGCCGCCCACGCCACCCTCCGGCACTCGGTTTCCGCCGCCGGCACGTGATCGATTTCGGGCGGATAAATCTTCACCAGCACCCACCACGCGACCGGCGTCAGGACGAGCACCAGCGGAATTCCGACCGCCATCCAATGCAGAAAACCAATCTCCAACCCGCTGTATTGTTTGAGCAATTGCAACCCGAGCAGATTGACCGAGCTCCCCGCCGGTGTGCCGACACCTCCAATGAACGCCCCGATCGGAATCCCGATCATCAGCACCCGCCCGAAATTCGACGCGCCGGGCAACGCCTTCATGCGATGTAGCATCGCGAGCGCCAGCGCCGCCCAGATCGCGCACACCGGAACGTCGGACACGATCATCGACAGCACCGCGGTTCCCGCGATGAACGCGAAGCTGACCCTCCGGCTGTCCGTCCCCGCCCGCGTCAGCAGCCAGGTCGCGAATCGACGATCGAGCCCGCTGCCATGAATCACCGCCGCGATCAGAAACATCGCGAGCACGAAAAAGATCACCGGGCTCATGAAACCCGCCCCCGCCGCCGGCATTGACGCGATCTTCAGGAGCGGTTGCGCCGCGACCACGAGGAGCGCCGTCACGCCAATCGGCATCGCCTCGCTGAACCACAACGCCATCGCGGCGACGAAAAGTCCTGCAAGGCGTTGCGCCTGCGGCGTCAGTCCCTCGACCGGTGGAAACACCACCGCCACCACGATCGCCACCACCGCCACCACGAAGCCCGTCATCTGTCGCCGCGACGATCCCGTCTCGCCATCACGCTTCTCCGCCATCAAGGCGTGCCCAGGCTGCGCGTTCTCGTTCGTTCGGATAGATTCGGTGGAGATAGTCTTCATGGCGTCGGGGTTCACGCGTGCTCTCGGTTCCGCTGAAATCGTCGCGGCGTTCGACTGCGCTCAGTTCATCAGCAAGCCGACATAGTTTTCCGCCAGCGTCGTCGCGGCCGCGCGCGAACGGGTCACATAGTTCAGTTGCGCCAATTGCAACCGCTGCTGAAACGCATCCGCATCACCGAACGTGTGGAGCATCGAGGTCATCCACCAAGAAAAGTGCTCCGCCCGCCACACGCGCTCCAACGCCGTCGTCGAATAGCTCTCGAGCAATTCGGTGCGTCCGCTCGCGTAGAACTGATCGAGCACGCGCGCCAGCACCTTCACATCGGCAATCGCGAGGTTCATGCCTTTCGCCCCCGTTGGCGGCACGATGTGCGCCGCATCGCCGGCGAGAAAGAGTCGCCCGTATTGCATCGGTTCCGCGACGAAGCTCCGCATCGCGACGATGTTCTTTTGGATGATTTTCCCCTCCGTGAGCCTCCATCCTTCGCTGTTTTCCAGTCGCAGGTGCAGCTCCGACCAGATCCGGTCGTCCGACCAGCTTTTCAGGTCGTCGCGGGGATCGCATTGCAGATACAGCCGCTGGATTGTCGGCGAGCGCGTGCTCACCAGCGCGAATCCATTTCTGTGATACGCGTAGATCAGCTCGTCCGTCGACGGCGGCGCCTCGACGAGGAGGCCCAGCCAGCCGAGCGGGTAAACGTGCGCGTAGTCCCGCCGCGTCGTAGTCGGAATCGTCGGGCGCGAAACGCCGTGAAATCCATCGCAGCCCGCAATGAAATCGCACTGCAGCTCGCCCGCCGTCCCCGCGTGCGTGAACCGCACCCGCGGCCGATCGCCCGTCACATCGTGTAGCGAAACATCGGATACCTCGAAGCGAAGGTCGCCCTGCGCCGCGAGCCGGGCGGCCACGAGGTCCTTGATGACCTCGTGTTGCGCATAGACCGTGATCGAGCGTCCGCCGGCGAGTTCCGGGAAGCACACGCGATGACTCCGTCCCGCGAAGCGCAGATAGATGCCGTGATGCACGAAACCTTCGCGCTTCATCCGCCCGCCGACGCCTGCCTCCGTCAGCAGGTCGACCGTGCCCTGTTCGAGCACCCCCGCCCGGATCGTCGATTCGATCCCCGCCCGGCTCCGCGTCTCGATCACGACCGACCGGATGCCATGCAGGTGCAGAAGATGCGACAGCATCAGGCCGGCGGGACCGGCGCCAATGATCGCGACTTGGGTGCGGGTGATGTCGCTCATAAAAGTGCGTTCTCGAATTTCGCCGCCGTCTTGGCGCGCAGGTCGTCCAACACTACGCCGGGCATCAACTCGACCAGCCGCAGGCGGCGGCCGCCGCCGCCGAAGTCGAACACCGCGAGATCGGTGATCACCAGGTCCACCGCACCCGGCGCCGTGAGCGGCAGCGTGCATGCGGGCACGATCTTGGATTTCCCGTCGTTTTCCGTGTGCGTCATCGTGACGATCAACCGCCTCGCTCCGCTCGCGAGATCCATCGCGCCGCCGACGCCGAGCAGCGGTTTCCCGGGCACCGCCCAGTTCGCGAGATTCGCGTTTTCGTCGACCTGCAAGCCGCCCATGATCGCCACGTCGACGTGCCCGCCGCGGATCATTGCAAACGAATCCGCGCTGTCGAAATAGCTGGCTCCCCGCAACGCCGTCACCGGGATCTTGCCGGCGTTCACCGGATAATTCATCGCCCCGCCGCCATCCGCGGGCGCCGGGCCGACGCCGAGCATGCCGTTCTCGGTGTGCAGGATGATGCCGTGCTCCGGCGTGATGTGGTCCGCCACCAGCGTCGGGATGCCGATGCCGAGGTTGACGACATCGCCGCGCCTCAACTCCCGCAGCGCCCGCTTCGCCATCGCCTCGCGGGCCGGGTCCACCTTCTTCGCGCTCGCGCTCACGCTGGCGGACGACCCCAGTTCCTCGAGCGTCGTGTGTGCCTGGACAAGATAGTCCACGAAACTTCCGGGCGTGTGAATCGTGTCCGGATCCAGTTCCCCCACCGGCACGATGTGTTCCGCCTCCGCGACCACGAGATCGGCCGCGGTCGCCATCGCGCGGTTGAGATTCTGCTCCGTGCGCCGGTAAACGAGATTTCCCGCCGTATCCGCTTTCCAAGCACGCACGAACGCCACGTCGGCCCGCAGTCCGCGCACGAACACCTGTTCGCGGCCGTCGATCTCGCGGGTCTCCGCGTCCTTCGCCAGCAGCGTGCCGGCGGAAGTGGGCGTGAAAAATCCTCCGATGCCAGCTCCTCCGCGCGCGGATCGCTTCCGCCAGGGTCCCCTGCGGGAGCAGTTGCACGCCCATCGTGCCTTTTTGCGCGGCCGCGACCGCCTCCGGATTGCTAGTGAAAAACGAACCGATCGCTTTCCGCAGCTGGCCGTTGCGCAACAATCGTCCGCCGCCGAGCCCCGGTTCGCCGACGTTGTTGCCGATATAAGTCAATTCCCGCGTGCCGCGCTCCGCGAGCGCATGGAGCAGGTGCACCGGATTTCCGGTCATGCCGAAACCGCCGGCCATCAGCACGGCGCCTTCCCTGACTTTTGCCGCGGCTTCCGCGGCCGTGATGAGGGGAACGTGTTTCATCCCGTCAGAACGCCTCCACGATGGTCGCTTCTCCCTGGCCCACGCCGACGCAAAGCGTCGCCAGACCATGGCGGACATTGCGGCGTCTCATGGCGTGCACAAGCGTCGTCACCAGCCGCGCCCCTGAACACCCGAGCGGATGCCCGAGCGCGATCGCGCCGCCGTGGATGTTCACCTTGTCCTCGCTCAGGCCAAGTTCGCGAATCACTGCGAGCGCCTGCACCGCAAACGCTTCGTTCAGCTCCACGAGCCCGATGTCGTCGAGCCTCAGCTTCGCCCGCTCAAGCACGCGGCGCGTCGCCCCGATCGGCCCCAGCCCCATCACGCGCGGATCCAGGCCCGCGGTCGCCGACGCGGTCCAGCGCGCGAGCGGCTTCAAGCCGAGCGAGCGCGCGCGCTCCGCCGACATCAACACGAGCGCCGCCGCGCCGTCGTTGAGGGAGCTTGCGTTTCCCGCCGTCACGGTGCCGCCCTTGCGAAACGCCGGCGACAGCCTCGCGAGTTTCTCGAGATCGGTCGCGACTTCGTAGCCGTCGGCCGTCTTCCGCGCGAACGGCTGCTCGTCCGTCGCAAACGTCACCGGATCGCCTTTCGGCTGCGCAATCGTGACCGGAGCGATTTCGTCGCGAAAGACGCCTTCGTTGATCGCCCGCACCGCGCACGTGTGGCTTCGCAATGCGAAACGATCCTGGTCCGCGCGCGAAATCTCCCCGCCGGCAATCGCCCCGGCGCGACTCTGTTCGTAGATGTTCTCCGCCGTCTCTCCCATCGTTTCGAGGGGAAACAGTTTCTCCATCCGCGGATTCGGATACCGCCAGCCCAGCGAGGTGTCCCACGCGCTGACGTTTCCCGAAGGCCCGAACGGCACCGGGTTTTTCGGCAAACTGTAAGGCGCCCGGGTCATGCTCTCGACGCCGCCCGCGACTAGCACATCGGCCTCGCCGCAACGAATCGCCCGCGCCGCCTGGTTGATCGCGCTGAGTCCGCTCGCGCACAGACGATTCAACGTCACGCCCGCCACGTGATACGGCAGGCCCGCCAACAAGGCGCCCATTCGCGCGACGTTGCGATTGTCCTCGCCCGCCTGATTCGCGCAGCCAAAGAACACCTCGTCGATTTTCTCCGGCGACACGTCCGCGCGCTCCACCGCCGCGCGAATCACGTGCGCGGCGAGATCGTCCGGGCGCACCGACGAAAGCGCACCGCGAATCTTCCCGATCGGAGTTCGAACGGCACTGATGATGACGACATCGTTCATAAGCAAAGCGGCAGAAGTCGGGTGGTTTCCTCAGGCTTCATCGAGGCGCAGAAACCGCCGCGCACCCGGCGAGCACGCGATCTACGAAATGTCCCGCGGAGCCGAGGTATTCGGCTTCGTTTTTGGGTAAGTCTTCTCTCGTCTCCGTCGCCTCGACCCGCCCCCGCACGATCTCGATCAACGATCCCTTCCCCGCACGCACCTCGTCGCACGCCTCACGCACGACGCGACGCGCCTCCGCGCGGCCTAGATGCCGCGCCAACACCATCGTGACCGCTTCCGCCAGCAGCACGCCACGCGTCGCGGTCACATTTTCGCGCATCCGGTCGACATCGATCACCAGCCCTCGCGCCAACTGCTCCGCCGCCCGCAACGCGGCGCCCGTCGCGACGCACATCGCCGGCAGGTGCAGCAACTCGCTCTGGACCGTTTGCGTCCCGCGCTCATGCTCCGGAGCCGGCGTGGCTAGAAGTCCGCCGAAATGAGCGGCCACGTTACGGCTCGCGATCAGGATCGTTTCGCTGAGCACCGGATTGTTCTTCTGCGGCATCGCACTCGAGCTGCCGCGATCGGTTTCCGACGACTCCACCAACTCCCCCAACTCCGCCTGCGACAAAAGCAACACGTCCTGCGCGATCTTCGCGACGCTCGTCGCCACCGCCGCCAGCCAGCTCGCGCACTCGAACATCGCGTCGCGTTGCGCATGCCACGGCACCGGCGGCACGGCCAAGCCAAGCTCCGCGGCAAAACGTTCCGCGACGTGGAGTCCTTGTGTCCCGAGCGACGCCAGCGTTCCTCCCGCTCCACCGCACTGCACGACCCGGAAACGCGTCCGCATTTCCGCCAGCCGTCGCCGATGGCGCACGATCGGCGCGAGCCAGCACGCCACCTTCAAACCAAACGTCGTCGGCACCGCGGGCTGCAGGTGCGTCCGCGCGACCATCAATGTGTCGCGATGCGTCTGCGCGAGATAAGCCAGCGCCTCCGCCAAAGCACCCAGCCGCCGCTCCAGCACGTCGGTCGCCGCCCCGAGTTGAAGCACCAGCGCGGTGTCGATGACGTCCTGCGTCGTCGCGCCCCAATGCACAAACTCCCCGCTTTCGCCGCCGACATACGTGCGCAGTTGCGCCACGAGTTCGACAATCGGAAATCCATCCCGCTTCGTGGCCGCCGCGAGTTTTTCCAGGTCGGGCGAAAACGTCGCCATCCCCCGCGCAATCGCTTCCGCCGCCGACGACGGGATAACGCCCGCTCCCGCCTGCGCGCGCGACCACGCCACCTCGACGCGCACGAACGCACTGATCCACGCCGCGTCGTCGAAGAGCGCGGCGAGGGTCCGACCCTCGAAATTCGCGGAGAACAAACTCACGGTTCGAAGAAGACCGTCTCCCCCGCCCCCTGCAGGATGACGTCGAAACGATAAACGGGAATCGATCCCACGGGTGCGACCAGGCGCGCCAGCAGCGTGCCGCGCCGCGAAGGTCTGACGCGTGTCAGCACGGGATCGCTGGAGTTCGCGAGGGCCTCGTCCGCGAAATACATGCGCGTGGTGACGTGCAGCAACAATCCCCGCGCGAAGATGCGGAAACAAACGTGCGGCGCCTGCAGCGTGCCGGATGGCCCGGGCACGCGCCCCGGCATCACCGTCTCGAAGCGATACCGCTGCCCTTCATGCAAGGTGTCGCTCCGCCCAAATCCGCGGAAATGCGGATCGACCGCGGAGTGTCGCGGATCGGCGGGATGCGGATAAATCCCCTCCGCGTCGGCGTGCCAGATTTCTACCAGCGCGTCCGACAACGGCGCGCCGTCTCCGTCCAGTATCCGTCCGGTCAGGACAATCCGCTGCCCGCGAACGGCATCGTCCACGAGGAGGTTTTCCCCGAAAAAAATAAGCCCGTAATGAAAGAAGGGCCCGACGGTCTGACTCGGCGTTTGCAGCAACGTCGCCGCGCCCGTGGGTGCCAGGCGAGCGTCGCCCGGCGAATCGGTCGAATGGTCCGGTGATGAAGGTGTGTCGGTTTGCAGCATGAGCGTGGACTCTCCCTCGTCAGTCGCGGCGGTTTTCGAACGGCGTCATGCGCGCGCCGTAAAGGACGATGTCGAAGCGATAGCCGAGCGCGTATTCCGGCTGCGTGACGCTGTGATCATAGGCGGAAATCAACCGCTCCCGGCCGCGCGCATCGGAAATGCCGTTGTAGATCGGATCGAGAGCCAGCAGCGGATCGCCGGGAAAATACATCTGCGTGACCAGCCGCGACGGAAACGCCTCCCCGAAAATCGAGAAGTGAATATGCGCCGGCCGCCACGCATTCGCGTGATTGCGCCACGGATACGCGCCGGGCCGGATCGTGATGAAACGATACTGCCCCCGCTCGTCCGTCAGCACGCGACCGGCTCCGGAAAAGTTCGGATCGAGCGGCGCTTCGTGCTGGTCGAGCTTGTGGATGTAGCGTCCGCACGCGTTGGCCTGCCAGACCTCGATCAGCGCCCCGCGCACGGGGCGGCCGTAGTCGTCGCGCACCGTGCCGGTGACGATGATCTTCTCGCCGATGGGCTCGGCGTTCCGCACCGCGTTGCGGGTTAGGTCGTGATCGAGTTCGCGCAGGGCGCTCGTCCCATAAACGGGGGCGGTGAACTCCGACAGCGTCTGCGGACGCGGCAGCAGCGGCGCCTGCGGCGCCCGCTTCAATGTCGAGAGATACGACGGATGGAGATACGGCGGGTGCACGCCTCGATCCAGCGGCGAGCAACCGTGGGCTTCAGGCTCGGTGGGAGGCATTGGTATGCGATCTCGAAAAGATTTCCTTGGCTTGGGCGAAGGCCGCGTTGGCCGCGGGCACGCCCGCATACACCGCGACGTGCAGCAGGGTTTCGCGCACGTCGCCTTCGCTCGTGCCCGTGTTGCCCACGCTGCGTAGATGAAGCGCGAGTTCGTGCTCCCGCCCCAATCCTGCGAGCAACGCGATCGTGATCAGATGCCGCGTGCGCAAATCGAGACCGGGCCGGCTCCACACCGCGCCCCACGCGTTCTCGGTGATGTAGCGCTGAAAATCCTCGTCGAACTCGGTCTGCGCCGCGGTGGCGCACGCGACATGCGCGCGGCCCAGCACTTTTTTTCGGGTTTCCATGCCGCGGCCATGGCGGTCCGACACTTTCGAGCGGGTGGTTTTCATGCGGTTTCTTCCAGGAATGTTTGTATCGCGGCAGACATCGCGGCGGGCTGCTCCAACGGCGGCAAATGCGCGGCTCCGGCGATGACCTCGAAACGCGCGCCGCGAATCTCCGCGGCCAATTCGCGCCCGAGCGCCGGAGGCGTCGCGCGATCGTGCTCGCCGCTCAACACCAGTGTCGGCACGTGGATCGTCGACAGCTTGCCGCGAAAATCCGCGTCGCGCAGCGCCGCGCAGCTGGCGAGATAGCCGCCGAGCGGAGTGCGAAGCAGCCGGTCGCGACAAACGCAGTAAGTCGCCAGCTCCTGCCGCAGAAATGCCGGAGTGAACCAGCGCGCGAGAATCGCGTCGGCGCACGCCTCCAATCCCGCCGAGCGAACGGCTTCGATGCGCTCGTTCCAACTCTCCGTGGTGCCAATCTTCGCGCCCGTCGCACAGAGCACGAGCCGCCTCACCCGTTCCGGAAAACGTCGCGCCGCGTCCAGCGCGACCAGTCCGCCGACCGAGATCCCGATGAGCGTCGCCGCCTCCACGTCCAGACCATCGAACAGCCGCTCGAGGTCTTCCGCATGTTCGAAGATCGTGCCCGCGGTCGCGCCGGTTCCGGATTTTCCGTGTCCGCGCAGGTCGTAACGAATAACTCGATACGCCGGCGCCAGGGAGCGCGCGACGGTTTCCCAAAGATGCAGGTCGCACCCCAGCGCGTGGATGAACACCAGGGTTTCGCTCCTGCCGACCACGCCTGCGGGACGCTCGTCGATGCAGTGCAGCGAAAGCTCGCCTGTGGGGGAAAGGGGAACGTGCGGCACGTCGTGATAGGAACGAGGCCGCATCGTTTCCGGCCACGGGTTTGAGGGTTTATCCGTAAAACTGATGTAACGAACGAAAGCACCGCGTCCGAGCTCGACGCTGGCGCAGGAGTCTCCGTTCACGCGCCGCGCCATCGCGCGACCGCAGAAAAACAACACGCCGGGCGTTGAAACCCGGCGTCATCGCCCTTCGCCGCCGCGCACCGAAGCGTGCGTGCGTCCGGTCGTGCGCTACTTTTTCGCGCTCGGAAAATCCTTCGGCCGCTCGCGCGGCTCGTCTGCCTTCCCCGGCCCGAAATTGCCTTTGGGCGCGTTCGCGCGATCGACGAAGAGATTTTCGTCCTTCAACACCAGTTCGAGGCTCTCGCGCAGGATCCATCCGTAACGATTCCACGCCTCGAGCACTTGTTTGACGTAGGTCGGGTCGTCGCAGTCGCGCCGCCAGAGTTGCAGGAAGATCGGATTCCCCGCCTGCACCGTGTTGTAGATCACCATCGGCATCGTGCCTTGCCGCTCGGGCGTCTCCTTCATCGAGCCGACAAACTCGTGCGCGTTCGGCGCGAGATCGGACAGCTTGCGACAAATCTCCGGCCCGAAAGCCAGCCCGTCATGCCGTCCGTGCAACTGATGCGACATCAGGATCGCGCGGCCCTGACACTTCTCGACGAAGTAGCGGGCAACCCCCTCCGAGAGCGCCTCGGCGCCGGGCTCGCCCGTGTAGTTCTGCGAGACGACGAGGATCAGTTTCTTGTTGGGGAACATCTCGTCGTAGAGATCGATCCAGACTTTCCAGTTCTCGAGAAACTTGTGCTTCGTCCAACCATACGGCTTCAGCTCGGCCGCCGGCGGCGCGTGCATCTCCTCGCCGACGTGATTGTAGTTGTGACCGAGCACCTTGATCGCCCAGACGCGCGGATCGTTGCCATACCGCGCCTGGATGCGGCGCAGATCCCCCCAGTAGATCTCGAGGTAGCGGTAGTCCCAGGGCACAGGCGCGGTGACCGTGCGCGCGCCCGCGCGAACGGGCCCGACTTTCTTCACGCCGAAATCGTAAATCCATTCCGGCGAAGCGCCGCCCGGAATGAGCCCGAGCGTCACGAGCTTGCCGGCTCTCGCCGCCGTATCGATCAACGCTTCCAGCCCCTCGAAATCGATGCGATCTGGCTCCGGATGAAACTGCTTCCACTGGATCTTCAGCGTGATGCCGGTGATGAACGGATTCCGTTCAATCACCTGCTTCATGCTGTGAAGCTTGTCCTCGAGGCTGAACGCCGGCTCGACGTGCGTGAACACACCGAGAAAGGGCGCTTTCCGCCCCACTTCGAACACCACTTCGTTCGCCTTCTTGTGCAACGGCGAAAGCTCGAATTCCGGAGCGGACGCCGCGCGCGCGGTGAACGCCCACGTCAGCGGCAACAGCCACGCGCACGCGGCCCAAACCGTGGGCCACGAAAAAAGACAGCGGATGCGAACGAGGTGGGGAGCGGGGGTGTTCATTGGAAAGGAGACCAGTCGCGCAGCGCGGGATCGTCGTGTCCCGGATATCCGGGCGGAGGCAATCGCGACAAATCGTAAGGCGTGTAACCAGCGCCCAAATACGGCGTGCTGACGATGTAGTGCCCGTCACGCCGAAGTCGCGCCTCGGCGTCCGAGACCGGCACCGCGCCATATTTTTCCCACGCATTGCGCAGCCTTTCCGCGACCTCCGGATCCTCGGCATCGCGACTCCACATCTGCAACAACGGCACACGCCCGATCCGGTTCGCGTTGAACACCCACATCGGCAGTCCGCCGTTGCGCCACGCGATGTATTTCAGCGACGAGAAAATCTCGTGGCTTGCCGGCAGGCTCTCGGCGAACTCATGACAGATCTGCGGGCCAAACGCCCAGCGTTCGCCGCGTCCCGTGAGCTGGTGCGTCTGGGTGAACCCGCGTCCGGTGCAACGCTCCTCGAACAGACGCACGATCCTTCGCGTGAGCGGATCGGCGCCGCGGTAACTCTGCGATACGACGAGCATGAGTTTGTTCTTCGGGAAGAGCCGGTCGTAGGTTTCGATCCAATAGCGCCAGTTTTCGAGCACGCGCTCGTTCATCCAGCCGAACGGCAGCAACGCATCGACCGCGGGCGCATGCATTTCCTCGCCGAGGTAATTGAAATTGTGCCCGAGCACAGTCATCGCGAACACCCGCGGATCATTCCCGTATCGCGCCGCCAGCGCCTCGAGATCCGCGGTGAAGAGCCGCATGTAAACAGGATCCCACGGCAGCGGGGTCGTGATGATTCTCGCTCCGTTGCGCAGCGGCCCGACTTTCAACACGCCTTCGTCGTAGATCCAGGGCGGCGACGCGCCGCCGGGAATCAAACTCAGCGTGAGCAGCTTGTCCGCCGCCGCCGCGGTCGCGATGAGCCGCTCCAGCGCCGCCCATTCGAGGCGCTCTTTCTCCGGATGCAGCACGCGCCACTGCAGCCGCACCGTGAAGCCGCTGATGTGGGGATTGTGCGCGATCACGTGCTCGATGAAGCGCGTCGTGTCCGTGAGGCCGTAGTTGGGCTCGGTCGAACAGAAAAAATCGAGAAACGGCACCGGCTGCCCCGGCTCGAACCGAACCGCCGCCGCGCGTTCGAGCAGCGATGGCTTCGCCACCACCTCCGCCGACAAACTCGAAAACATCACCGCGGCCACTCCGGCACAGCGCCCCCATCGCCGCCTCGTCTGCACTCGAGACGCAGCCCAAACGATTCGTCTGAAAACGGAAAACATGGGGATTGCTGATTGAAGTTGTGAAGCGTCGAAGCGCTTTCGCCGCAGCCGTTGTGCACGCGAAATCACCCCGCGCAGGTCCTTCCTACGTTTCCCCGTTTTCCAAACACGCCCGCCCTGCGCACTCGCAAGATTTTCGCGTGCTCCATCGCTCCCCCGTTTCCCGCGTCGGCGGCGTCAGTGGGCGAACGAAAATCCGCCGAAAAACACCCTCGCGCACCCGTGTTGGTAAACGGCTCCACAAGAAAATCCCTCGTGACAATTTTCCGCGCGGTTTGTGGTGGCGGCACTCCCTACCCCAGCAATGATAACACACTCCTCCTTTAGGCTTCCCGTCGTCGGCCTTCTCGCGGCCCTGCTCTCTCCCGAGCTCCCCGCCCAAACCGCGCCCGCTTCTCCAGCGAGCGCAGACGACGCCGAGGTGCCGGTCGAGTTGCCTCCCTTCGAGGTTCGCTCCGAAAAGGACCAAGGCTACCTCGCCCAAAACACCACCTCGGGCTCGCGTCTCAACACGAGCCTCAAGGACACGCCCGCGCCCGTCTCGGTGTTCACGCAAGAGTTCATCATGGACATCGGTGCCACCGACATCGCCGAACTCGCCGACTACGCCATCAGCACCGAGCGCGTGAACGGCATCGTCGGCGACGTCGCCAACGGCAATGAATTCTCCGGCCCCTCCGCCTCGCTCCGCGTCCGCGGTCTGCCTTCGGACCGGCTGGTGAACTTCTTCGCGCGCAACGGCGAGGTCGACACCTACAACGTCGAACGCGTCGAACTCTCCCGCGGCCCCAACGCCCTCCTCTTCGGCCTCGGCGGCACCGGTGGCGTGTTCAACACCACCACGAAGAAAGCCGACGTCCGCCGCACCTTCTACAGCGCGACCGTGCGCGCCGGCGACTACGACGCGTTCCGCGCGAGCGTCGATCTCAACCAGTCCATCATCCACAACAAGCTCGCTCTCCGCATCAACGCCCTCGATTCCGAAAAGGCTTCGTGGCGTCCGCACGAGCACAACGACTCCGAACGTCTCGCCGCCGCCCTCCGCTGGCAGATCACGCCCCGCGCGCAGTTCAACGTCGAATACGAGACCGGAACCACCGATCGCTCCACGCACCGACTCTGGGCCGGATTCGATTCCTACACCGACTGGAACAACGCCGGCCAGCAACTCGACCCCAAAGCGCCCGCGCCGCCTTTGAATCTCCAGCAGCGCCGCGCCGCACTCGGCATCACCGCGTATCCCGTTTCCACGCCGGCTGTCACCAACCATTACTGGGTGTGGAACGCGACCGACGGCGAAATCGTCAACTACAGCTCGCCGCTCGCCGCCCACGCCCAAAGCCGTTCCGCCAACACCTCCGCGCCGATCACTCCGGCCAATCCCAATCCCGCCAGCGGCCCGCAGGAAAATCCGATGCTTCTCGACTTCAGTGTCGTGCCGCGCGACGTCGCCATCGGCGGCCCCGGCATCGGCAACCTCGCCGATCAGGATGTGTTCACCACGAGTCTCACGGTCGAACCGATCGACAACCTCTTCTTCGAGCTCGCGTTCAACCGCCAGGAGTTGCGCTCGACCGGCTACGACATCGGCAACACCGAACTTCGCATCCAGTGGGACACCAGCCCCACCACGGTCACCGGCCAGCCGAATCCTCATGCGCGCGAACCCTTCATTGAAATCCTCCCCAACCGCCGCGACCAAAACATCTCCAGCAACGACCTGCGTCTCACCAGTTCCTACGAAACGCCCAACTTCGGCAAATTCCTCGGCCGCCACCGCGTCAGCGGCATGCTCGAGCGCCGCACCGAGGAAACGAAAAACTCGAACTACATTCGCAAGATCGTCGTGAACCCGCCCAACACGACCGCCCCCGAGCACGCGCAAAACTCCCTCCGCTATCGCACCTACGTCGACCTCGACGGCCCCGTGGAAAACATCGCCAGCGCCGACTTTCGCGAAGACCCGTCCGGCCGCTCCGCGTGGATTCGCCAACAGGGCACCGACGTCAAACGCATCATCGACAGCGCCATGGTCGCGGCTCAAAGCCACTTCCTTCACGACCGCCTCGTCGGCACCATCGGCTACCGCACCGACTACGTGAAGAGCTACGACTCCACTCTCGCCCGCGGCACGCCGTTCGGCCCGTTCGCGCAGGGTGAAAACTATCCCGTGCGCAACGCCACGCCCAACCGCACCAGCGGCATCACGCGCACCCAGGGCGTCGTCGCCCACGTCACGAACTGGCTGTCGTTGTTCTACAACACCTCGTCGTCGTTCGACCTCGGCAATCCCAACAGCCGCCTCGTCCCCGGCACGCCCGTGCCGAATCCCCGCGGCGAGAGCGACGACGTCGGCCTCAAGCTCAGCCTTTTCGACGGCAAGCTCTTCGCGACGGTCACCTACTACGAAACCGCCACCACGCAGGACAGCGGCAGCCTCAACGCCGGCGTCACCAACGGCGGCATCGACGCGATCTGGGACGCCGTTCCCGACAGCGTCCTCGCTTCCAACGGGCTGTCGCGCAACGATCCCACGGTCAACGTCAACTTCAACTCCTTCTCCTTCGACACCGCGTCGCAAGGCTGGGAATACGACCTGGTCGCCAACCCCACGCCCAACTGGCGCGTTTCGTTCAGCTTCGCCGATCGCAAGACCGTCCAAAGCAACACCGCGCCCGAGCTCCTCGCCTACATCGAGCAATGGCGCCCGGTCTGGACCGCGCCCGGCGTCGGCGAACTGCTCACCGCCAACGGCACCTCGATCAACGACCGGCTCGCCGGCATCGATGCCGACCACGAAATCCGCATCGTCCGCCCCAACGGCCTGCAACGCCTCGGCGACTCGCGCTACTCCGCCACCCTTCGCACCAACTACAGCTTCCGCGAGGGCTTCCTGAAAGGCTTCTCGGTCGGCGGCGGCGCCCGCTGGCGCGGCGACATGCCCGTCGGCTACACCGCCGCTCTGGAGCCGCTCGAAGCGAAAGGTTACACCCTCGTCGATCTCACCTTCGGCTACAACCGGCGCGCCCAGTGGTTCGGCCGCCGCGTCGATCTGCAGTTCCAACTCAATCTGAACAACGTCTTAAACGAGAACGATCTCATCGCCTCGCGCTTGTTCGATGACGGCTCGATGCGCACCTACCGCTTCCAAAGCGTCCGCGACTGGTTCATCACCATGACCGCGCGGTTCTAAACCGCTTCTCGCGCCGGGCAGTCGTCAGCACTGCCCGGCGCTTTTTTGTTTTCGTTCCCAAACCACGTTCCGACCACCTCGTGCCCGACAATCTTCGGCCTTCCCTCACCTCGCCCGCGGCGTGAGCATCCTCTTGCCCCCCGGCTTTCGTTTCCATGCCCGCTGACGCCGCCCCTACCTCCACCGCCCCTTTCGATCCCGTCGCTCACCGCAAGCAGATCGCCGCCAACTTCCGGCAGTCCCACATCGTCTGGATCGCGCTGCTCTATTGCGCGACCGGCATCGCCGAGGCCACGTCCAACTACATCCTCCCAGACACGATTCACCGCTTCACCCAGAACGCGTTCGTGATCTCGGTGATCCTCTCGATGAATCCCTTTTTTGGATTCGTCGCCCAGCCGTGGGCCGGTTGGTATAGCGATCGCATCTGGACCCGGCTTGGCCGCCGCCGTCCGGTGATCATCGTCGGCGCCCTCTGCCTCGCGCTGAGCTGCCTCGGTCTCCCGCTCGCTCAACAACAGGCCGATCATCTCGGCTGGCTCGCCCCCGCGCTGCGGATCTTCGGTCGCGTAGGACGTTTCGGATGGCCCTCGCCGTCGTCGCCGTGTGGAATCTCGTTTTCCAAGCCACGGTCGACATCATCGCCATCATGGTGCGCTGCATCATCGGCGACATCGTGCCGCAGAACTACCGCGGCAAAGCCTTCGCCGCCGCCAACATCGTCTCCGTCTGCATGATTTTCTTCACGCTCCGCTTCGGCGGCGTGATCGCGAGCGGCGGCGAGTTGAAATGGTATCTGCTCGTCGCCGGCGTCGCCTTGCTCGCCGTCGTCCCCGCCACGCTTTTCCTCCGCGAACCTTACGTGCCGCCGGTGAACAAAACCGCCGGCACGAAATCCGGCTGGCGCGACTACCTTCAGGCGATTCGCGAAACGCCGTATTTCTTCCGGATGTGCCTAGTGATCGCCTTCACCTTCGTCGCCGGCCAGCTCATCACGAACTACTACCGGCTGTTCACGAAGGAGCAGCTCAACCTCGGCCTCGACGAGGCGCTGAAACCGATGTCGTGGATGCCCGTGATCTCCTTCATCGCGAGCTTTCCCGTCGGCTGGTTCGCCGATCGCGTGAGCCACAAGATCGCCACGATGGCCGGCACGCTCGCGTTCGTCGCCGCCGGGGCCACCGGCGTGATGGCCGATTCGATCTGGGACCTTCGTCTCCTCGCAATTTTCACCGGCTGCGGCTTCGTCTGCATGGAAATCGCCGCCAACGCCTACCTCATCAGCCTCATGCCGGCCGACCGCATCGGGCAACTTTCCGGCTTCGCCAACATCTTCCGCGGCGGTCCGCGGTTCCTGATGTTCTTCGGCGCCGGCGCCCTGATCGAGCTTTTCGGTCGCAACTACCGCCTCGCCTTCGGCGGCGCCATCGTCTGCGGCATCGTCGCCTTCCTGATCCTCCTGCGCATGCCGAAGGTCCGGCCAGCATCGACCAGCAGTTGAGGTGAACGTCTCGCCGGCGCTCTCGAAGCGGTCGGCGAACCTGGTATGCGGAAAACGGGGTGACTTCGGAGTCATTTGCCGGCGCCGCCTCCCTCTCCGCACCGTAGCCCTATGCGTCTCATCGCACCCATCGTGTTTCTCGCGAGCACCTGTGCCGGATTCGCCGAAACCGCTCCGGAGAGTCACGTCACCTTCCGAGACGTCACCGCCGAGGTCGGTCTCGCCGAGGTGAAAGCCAGCTGGTCATCCGCCTGGGGCGACCTCGATGGCGATGGCTGGCTCGATCTCGCCACCGTCGCCCACGTCAAGAATCTCATCCGGCTCGAGTCGCACGTTTTCCGCAACGATCGCGGCCGCTTCGTCGATATCACCCGTTCCGGGATTTTCCCTGAAACCGGTTTCGCCACCGCCATGTGTGCTCACGCCGTCACCTTCTGCGACATCAACGCCGACGGCCGTCTCGACCTCCTCACGTCGCAGGAGATCACGAAGGACTATTTTCAGCCCGACCTGATGCGTTCGAACGAACTCCTCATCGCCCAACCCGACGGGCGCTTCGTCGATGTCGCCGAACGCGCCGGACTCACCGGCAAGTATCTCAGCCGCGGCATCTATTTCTACGATTTCGATCGCGACGGACGCCTCGACCTTCTGCTCCCTTGCAGCGATATGAAACGCCCTGAGGGCAACTTCAACCTGCTCTTCCGCAACCAGGGCAACCTCGCCTTCGAGGAAATCTCCGCCACCGCCGGCATCCGCCACGAACAGGCCGATCTTCGCCACAAGGTCGCCGTGATCGCCGACTTCAACGGCGACGGCTGGCCCGACATCTTCACGCTGCATCCCGGTTTCCTCTTTCTGAACCGCGGCGACGGCACCTTCCGCGACACCACCGCCGAATCCGGCATCACCACCCCGCCGCGCACGGCGCCGTGGCACAAGGGCGGCGCCTGCGCGTTCGATTTCGACAACGATGGCCTCACGGATCTCGCCATCGCCGAGGGCAACCGCGGCGGCCGGAGCAAGTTGTATAGAAATCGTGGATACGGCACCTTCGAGGACGTCACCACCGCCGCCGGTATCCTCCACCCATGGCTGTCGTATTCCGTGACCGCCGGCGATTACGACAACGACGGCTGGCTCGACCTCTACTTCGGCACCATCGACCGTCCGTCACGCGACGCCGCCGTCCACGGCCCCAACGCCCTTTTCCGCAACAACGGCGACGGCACGTTCACCAATGTCACCGAGGCCACCGGCACCGCAGCGCAAACCGCCGGCGGCGCCTGCGACGTGATGTTCGTCGATTACGACAACGATGGTTTCCTGGATCTTTTCACCACCAACGGCGAGAGCAACCAGGTCGGCCCCGTCGTATTGCTGCGCAACGCCGGCAATCGCCACCACTGGCTCCAGCTCCGGCTCGTCGGCCAGGGCGAAAACATCCACGGCATCGGCGCCCGGGTCAGCGTCACCACGGCTGACTTGAAACAAACCCGCGACTACACCGGCCCGATCCACCTCATGTCTCAGGACAACCAGCCGCTGCATTTCGGTCTCGGCCGTTCCGAGCGCATCGCGACCCTCGAGATTCTGTGGCCTTCCGGCCGCCGCCACGTCTTGCGCGACGTCGCCGCCAATCAGTTCCTGACGGTCCGCGAAGCCGACGCCTTTTGATGCCACATCACCGTCTTTCACCTTCCATGCTTCGACGCTCGCTTATCGCCCTCATCCTGATCGCGCTCACGGGCAGCAGCCTCTCATCCGCCGCGCCGAAACGGGGCCCCGATGTGATTGTCGTATCGGACACTTTGGTCGATACCCCCGAGGCGCTCCGCCCCTCACCCGGACGCCCGATCCACTACATGCTTCTGGGCAACGTGGAACGCGCTCTCGGCGTGCCCTTCGCCGGTGAGCGTCCGCCGGATCTCGTCGTGCTCAATCGCGAGCTGGAACGCACGCTCGCAAGCCAGGGATACGTTCGCACGCAGATCGGCGGTCCGATGCCCGCCCTCGCGATCGTGGTCACGTGGGGCTCCGCGAACCTGCTGCTCGACGAAATCGAAGGCAGCGGCGCCATGGTCTTCAACCGCAAGGAAATCGCCGCGCTCGTCGGCGCGGATCAGGCCAACGACCGGATTCTTTCCGCTCACGAGGCCGACGCGATCAACAGCGCCGCCCGTCAGGACCGACTTTTCGTTGTCGTTGCCGCGTTCGATGCCGCCGCCCTCGCCCGCCGGGAGAAAAAACTCGTATGGCGCACCCGCATCAGCGTCGACTCGCTCCGCACCACGCTCACCGATTCACTGCCCGTCATGTTTGCCAGCGCCGCCCCCTGGTTCGGACGCAAGATGGAAAAACCCATGATCGTCACCGACGAAATCCGCCGCCGGCCCGAGGTCCACCTCGGCACCCCCGTCATCCTGCCCGACGAACCCGGCGCCGCTCCATCCGCTTCCACCGAGAAATAACCTTCCCGCTCATGAGCCTGATCTTTCGCGAAAAGAAACTCTACCATCGCGCCACCCGTCATGGCGCCGAGGGCTACGCGCCCGTTCTCGCGCCCGACCGTGAATCGATCGCCTTTCTGCAGGCCGACGCCGACACGGAAACGCTGATGCTCCGCCGCCCCGGCGATCAGCCCGCCGTCACGGTTTCCTCGCCCGGCTACATCTTCAGCCCCTGCTTCGCCGGCGAGTGGCTCGTCTGGGCCGAACAAGCCAGCGATCACTGGCAGCTCCGCGGCACACGCTGGCGTGAAACTCCAGGCGAAAGCCGCGTTCTCTTTCTGCCCACCGACGCCCGCCCGATTCACCTGACATCGGTCGCCAACGAGAACGGAGCCTGGCTCGCCTGGGAAGAGCGTCGCGGCCGCAAAACTCGAATCCGTCTCGCCTGGCTAAACGATAAAGGTTCGGCGGGCGACGTTCGCACCGTCGATACCGCTGGAGCCAACGCCTACGATCCCGCGCTCGCCATCGCGGAGGACGGCAGCGTTTACTGTGCATTCAGCGCGTATTCGGACGACAACTACCGGATCTTCCTGGCTCGTTTCGGCGCCGACGGACGTCCGATCGACCGTCCGATTCGCGTGAGCGATCGCAGCGAAGCTTGTGTCTGGCCGTCGCTCTGGCCGGCCGCGGGCGGCGGCGTGTGGTTCTCCTTCACCAGCTACTCGATCCCGAACCCCAGCCGGCCCGAACATAACCAGGCGCTCTCCTACGTGAAACACGACCGCTACCTCCGGCAGCGCCAGTTCTACGGCTGCCACGGGATCGTTCACGTCGGCCGTTACGATGGACAACAACTCGAGGCGCCGCTCGCCGGCCCCGGCGCGGGCGACCTGCAGTTCTTCGCCGCCGCCGGCCTGGTTCTCGGCTCTGAGGGTGCCGGACACTCCCAGGTGCTCGAAGACGCCCGCGGCAACCTGCACGTGCTTTTCCGCCATCACGCGAAACCCGATCCGCTTTCGCCCGCGAAGCCATCGCCGCCGTTGAAGGCGCACCCGGATTTCAGTGCGAAACATCCGCGCCAGATGCATCCGAATCTTTCGATCGTCTCGCTCGGCGGCAACACCTGGCAGCCCGTGAAGACGATCGTGCCGCGCGCGCATTTCGACTTGTCGCTTCCTGCGCAGTTCGACGGCACGCAACTCAGCGTCGCGTTCGGCGAAGACGCGCGACTCACCGGCTGGTCCGGCGGCGGCGAATGGTTCGACGACGTCGGCGAAGTTGGTCTCGGCGTCGTCCACCTCGAATTCGCCGAGCCGGCGCTCGAGCCGATGACGCTCTGCCCGTTGTCGATCGCCCCTTTTCCTAGCGGCCGGCTGACCAATCCCCACGCGCTCCCGGCCGAAACGACGCAGTGGCAGGACCGCACCTACGCCCTCGGCCAGACGCATTGCCACTCGAATCTCTCGATCTGCCGCCGCGAGCTCGATCGCGACCCACACTTCAACTACCGTTTCATGCAGGACGTGCAGCACTGCCGCTTCGGCATGCTCACCGACCACGAATACAATTTGTGGCACACCGAGATGATCGTCCTGCGAAAGATCGCCGAGTATTACTACTTCCCCGGCGAGTTCGTCGCCTTGCAGGGTTACGAATGGACCGGCAGCGATCCCGCCGACTGCTCGCACGACGGTGGCCCATTCGGGCACGTGAACATGCTGTGCTTCGAAAAACTCACCGCCGCCGATTTCCACAACCCGTGTGACGCCAACGAACGCGGCAATTCCCTCGAAAAGCTCTGGCACTTGTCCGCCGGTCGGAAGCGGCTCACGCCCCCGCACCACGTCGTCGATCTCGTCCATCCCTACAACTGGAATTTTTGGAACGACGAATTCGAGCCCTTCATCGAAATTTTCCAGGACGACCGAGGTTCCGGCGAACAGGCCGGCGCGCCGGGCCTGACCAACAGCACGCGGGTCGCCAAGCCCGCATGGGCCGTCGATGCACTGCGCAGCGGCAAGCGTTTCGGCTTCGTCGCCGGCGGCGATCACAGTGGCGTCGCGCTCGGCGGGGTGTGGACGCGCGCGTTCACCCGCGAAGCGCTCTACGCCGCCCTGCGCGAACGCGCCTGCTACGGCACCACCGGCACCCATGCCGCGATCCTGTTCACCTGCAACGGCCGCCCCATGGGCAGCGAAGCCGCCGGCACCCCCGCACACTTCGAGCTCCGCGTCGGCAGCGCCGCATCCGTCGCCCGGGTCGAGATTCTCCGCAACGGCGAGCTCGTGCGCACGATCGAGGGAGGCCCGGACAACGTATCCAATTTCTGGACATGGAAGGCCGACGACGCCCGCGCCGGGGATTTCTGGTATTGCCGGATCCACTGGGCCGACGGCGAGCTCGCCTGGACCTCACCCGTGTGGTTGTAAGGCCAATCAGCTCGCTGTGATCACGACCCGCCCTTCCGAGCGGATTTTGTTTTTGGCACAGTTTTGGAAAACGGAATCACCTCCGATGAGTTCGCGCACGCGTCGTAATCCGATCCGTTAGCCGCACCCCACTGCGCCGTTTCGCCTGTGTCGCGCTCCAGCTCGCGTCCCCGATTTGCGGGGCTCGGAGCAGTGTGCAATCCCCACCCAACATGAAAACCCCCGATGGTCGCGCTCGCATCGGCGTGCGCGTTCTCCCCCTCGTGTCGCTGCTCTGCAGCCTCTTTGTCCCGTCCATTCTTTTCGCCCAGGTCAACCATCGCCCGACCATCAGCTACGTGCCCGATCAGCGGATCACCTCCGGCAGCTTCGCCGGCCAGACGGTCACCGTCGGCGACGATATCACCGCCGTGAATTCGCTCGTCGTCACGGTCTCGTCGTCGAACTCCGCTTGGTATGCAGCCGCGAACGTCGTTGTCTCCTCCACTGGTTCCTCCCGCACGATCACCTTCAACAACACCCCAGCCACCAACGGCTCCACCACCATCACGCTCACCGTCACCGACGGCAGCAATCCGACAAAATCCTCCGCCACCGCGTTCACCCTCCAGCGCGCCTCCTCCGCCTCGGGCACGGTCCTCCAACGCATCCCCAACTGGACCATGCCGGTGAACACCGGCTCGCCCGTCCTCGCCTACGGACCGGTCACTTGGATGGTCATGGACGACGGCAATGAGAGCGGATTCAGCTTCTCCGTCGCCTCGACCAACACCACGGTCATGCCCGCCGCCAACGTAACTTTCGGCGGCCAGAATCGCGGGCGCACCGTCACGGCGACTCCCGCGACCAATCAGAGCGGCCGTGCCACGATCACCGTCACCGCCGCCGACGATACCGGTAACACGACGAGCACCGCCTTCGTCGTCGACGTCGTGAGTGGCAACACCGCCGAGCCCGTCATCAGCGGCCTGCCGACATTCGCCCGGCACAACCTTCCCGGCTCGTCCACGCAGGTGAACTTCTCCGTCAGCGACACCCAGACTTCCGCGGCCAATCTGCGCATCACCGCGTCGTCCTCGAACCAGGCCATCGTCGCCGACGCCGGCATCGTTCCCGGCGGCAGCGGCGGCAGTCGCAACGTCACGATCACCCCCACCGGCACGCCCGGCGCGGCCATCATCACCTTGAACATCAGCGACGGCGGCATCACGCGTCAGTCGCGCTTCGTCTTCGTCGCCTACGATCCATCCTCCGCCATCAACGAGTTCGCCCGCTCGAATGGCGTGTTCATTCTCGATGGCGGCGGCGGCACGAGCTACACGACGACCTTCGGTCTCAACGTCAGTCTGCGCGACTCCGCCATCCGCGACAGCAGCGATCCCAACGCCGCCAATCACGTCACCGGTTTCACGCTTCGTCTCTTCTGGAACCAGATCGAGAGCTCCAGCACGCCGGGCGCCTACGATTTTCACATCGTCGAGAACGCGCTCTCGAAAATGCCCTCCGATCAGTTCCTCTCGCTGATCATCGTTCCGCGCGAGCCCGCCTACATCGCCGCCACCGCCCGCGACGCGGCCACGTATCCAAATGTCGCCGACGATCCCAACGTCTGGGTCGACGGCAGCGATCCGGTCAACGATCTCCGCGCCGTGCCGTGGAACGCCTACCTCCGCGAACGCCGGCTCGCGCTCATCGAGGCGCTCGCCGCCTACGAGGTCGACGGCATCCCGCTCGCCGTGCACCCGCGCCTGCTCGTCCTCGATCCGTATCTCCCCGGCGGCCACTCCGGCATTCGCGATCCCAATCCGCCGACTCAGACGCTTTCCCATCTCGGCGGCAACGGCGGCACCACCGCCGAAGCCAAGGGCTACACCCGCGCCAATCTGCTCGCCGTCGTCCGCGAGGACTTGATCCGCTTCCAGGACGCGTTTCCCGGCAAGGTCATTCAGGTCGGTTTCTGGAAAGTCACCGACACCGAAAACGCCGCCTACGGCGGACTCGCCGCCTGGGAGTGGATCCGTCAGCAACTGCTCGCCGAGTTCGACGACTCCGACCGTCCGCGCGTCGGCTTCTTCATGGAAAACCTCGCCGGCAACCGCTCCGTCCCCGAAGCGCTGCCCAACGGTTTTCCGATCACGAGCTTCGGCCAGGCGCTGTATGATTCGCGTCACGACACCTGGGGCTCGTTCCAGATGCTCGGCAGCTGGACCGCTCCCTTCAACGACGGCCACGTTGCCAACACCATCAACGGCACGCCTTACGATGCCATCGCGTATGGCTTCACCACCTACAACAGCCGCTACACCGAGGTTTACGTGAACGACATGGACAACGCCGCGTTCTACCCGGTGCTCCAGGGCTGGCACGATCTCCTCGCCACCATCGCCGCCCCGACCGGACTCGCCGCGTTGCCGACTTCCGCGACGACCGTGAGCGTGCAGTGGAACGCCGTCCCGGGCGCCACGTCCTACACGCTCCAGCGCCGCACCGTCGGCGGCACGTTCGCCAACGTCGCGGGCTACTCCGGCACCGGCACGTCGTTCAACGACTCCGGCCTCTCCTCGAACACCGAATATCACTACCGCGTGCGCGCCACCACGACGCATGGCAACACCGCCTATTGCGCCTCGTTTCCCGCCACGACGCTGCCGCCGACGGTTCTTCTCGACGACGGCTTCGAGGTGAACTTCGCCAACTGGACCGACGGCGGCACCACCGATTGGGATCGCCCCACCGCCACCGTTCACTCGGGCAGTTTTTCGGCCCGCGCCGGCCCGGACGACAACGATCTGATCTCGGACAACCTCGATACGTCCGGCGCCAGCCGAATCACGATCACCTTCTGGTATCGCGACGACGACATCGACGATGACGACGATGTTTACCTCCAGCTGTATAACGGCAGCACCTACAACAATCGTCTCGAGCTCGGTCGCGACGCGGAGGATACCTGGCACCAGGCCACCGTCACGCTCAACAACAGCGGCGGCGATGCGCAGTATTTCCGCAGCAACTTCCGGATAAAGTTCGAAGCCACCTCGCTCGATACCGGCGAGAACCTGTGGATCGACGACGTGCTCGTCACGATCGAGTAGCCCGCACGGTTTCGTTCCGCGGCGCGGGTTCGCTCGCGCCGCTTTTCTCCCGCGTGCGGCAAGGGGCGGTGCCCCCCAAAAAAAGCGACACCGCTCCGAGCCCGCGCCCAGTCCTTTCCAGCCAAATCCCCAACCCTACCCATCCATGATCAGTCAACTCGGTCTCCGGGAACGCGTCCTCGCGTCTCTTGCCGGCGCCCTCGCTTTCGCGACGGCGGCCTTCGCCCAAACGTTCACGATCAACGGCACGTCGTTCTCCTACTCCGACGCCCAGCGCAGCTTCACCGGTATCTTCGTAAAACCACCCGGCGACGGCCCGTTCCCCGCCATCATCATCAACCACGGCCAGGGTGGCACGCCCGAGGGCTACTCGTTGTCCATGGCCAACACCTTCGCCTCCTGGGGCCTCGTGTGTATTGGTCCCGAACTTACCCACGTCACCGGCGGCGACTACACGCCCGCCGGCTCCGGTCACAACCCGGAGAACATCGCCCGCGGCCTCGCCTGCCTCTGGGCCCTCGGCACGTTGAGCTACGTCGACATGGATCGCGTCGCCATCTGGGGCCACAGCAAGGGCTCCTACGCCTCCATCGGCCAGGCCGCCGCGATGACCACCGCCATTCGCGCCGCCGGTCTGAGCGCCGGCGGGTGCACCATCGGTGGCACGTCCGGCCAGGCGCAGCCGACCGACACCGAGGCCGATCCGGTCACCGCACCGTTCATCCTCTTCAACGGCGAAGACGCCCCCGCCGATGTCGCCCTCGGCGAAAACTTCGAAGCTGTCCTCGCCAGCAACAGCGTTCCCAGCGCACACCACACGTTTCCGGGCGTCGGTCACAACGTCCACCAGGACGCCAACGCGCTGAACTTCATCTTCGCCGAATTCGAGGACTGGCTGACAGTCCACGGCGTGCTCGGCTCCGGCACCACGTTGCTCTCCGTCGCCGCCGATCCCGGCGATGGCTGGGTGCTCGAATCCACCGAGACCAGCGGCACCGGCGGCTCCAACAGCACCACCGGCGGCCTTCAACTCGGCGACGACGCGTCGGATCGCCAGTATCGCACGATCCTTTCATTCGACACGTCCAGCGTCCCCGATGGCGCCACGATCGTTTCCGCGACCCTGCAACTGCGACGCTCCACGCTGACCGGCAACGACAACCCGTTCACAACCCATGGAGAATGCCGCGTCGACATTCGCACCGGATACTTCGGGGCTTCGTCCGCCGTCGGCAATGACGACTTCAATGCCGCCGCCACGGCCACCAACGTCGTCTCCGGCGGCATGAGCGCCGCCGCGGGCGGCGCGCTTTCCACCGGCACGCTCACCACGAGCGGACTGAACGCCATCAACAAGACCGGGCTCACGCAGTTCCGGCTCTATTTCTCCGTCGATGACAACGACGACATGAGCGCCGACTACGTCAACTTCTATTCGGCCAACAACAGCACTCCGGCCAACAAACCCACCCTCATCGTCGAGTATCAGTAATCCAGCACCCCCATTCCCCAAACCCCCGAACCGAACTCCCATGTATCCAAAAAATCGATTCAACCGTCTCGCGCTGCTCGGCGCCTTCGCCCTCTCGGCCGTCCTCGCCTCGGCCCAGACCTTCACCTTGAACGGCAACAACTTCACCTACACCGATTCCGAACGCAGCTTCACCGGCATCCTGATCAAGCCGGACGGCAACGGTCCGTTCCCCGCCGTCATCATCAATCACGGCCAGAACGGCTCCGCCTCCGGCTACAGCATGAGCAAGGCCAACGAGTTCGTGCAATGGGGCCTCGTCTGCATCGCGCCGAACCTTACGCACACGCTCGGCGGCGACGGTTCCGAAGCCGGCTCCGGCAACTCCCCCGAAAACGTCGCCCGCGGCGAAGCCTGCCTCTGGGCCCTCAGCACGCTGGGTTATGTCGACATGGACCGCGTCGCGATCTGGGGCCACAGCAAGGGCGCCTTCGCCACCGTCGGTCAGCTCGCCGCCATGGGTTCCGCGATCCGCGCCGCCGGCATTAGCGCCGGTGGTTGCACGAACGGCGGAACCGGCTCCACCCAGGCCGCCCCAACCGCCGATGAAGCCGACGCTGTTGTCACACCGATGATCCTGTTTCATGGCGATCCGGATCCCGTGGTGCCACCCCAGCTTTCATCCAATCTCGAAGGCGTGCTCAATGGAAACAGCGTCCCCGTCGGTCGCGTCACGTTTTCAACCACCGGCCTTCCGGGCAATCAGCAGCACAACATCCACCAGACCGACTTCAACGCCGACATGATCGAAAACTTCGAAGTGTGGTTGGTCACCCACGGCATGTTCACCGTCACCCAAACCTTCGACGGTCTCGCCGAGGACGGCTGGGTTCTCGAATCCTCCGAGTTCAGCAACGTCGGCGGCTCCAACAGCAACACCGGCGGCCTCCAGCTCGGCGACGACGCCTCCGATCGGCAGTATCGCTCGATCATTTCCTTCGACACGTCCGGCATCCCCGATGGCGCCACGATCCTCTCCGCTACACTGCAGCTGCGCCGCTCCACCCTGACGGGCACCAATCCGTTCACCACTCACGGCGAGTGCCGTGCCGATATCCGCACCGGCGTCTTCGGTTCCGCGTCCACGCTCGCCAACAATGACTTCGAGGCCGCGGCCACCGCGACGAACGTCGTCACCGGCGGCATGAGCAACGCCGCCACGGGCAACGCGTTTTCCACCGGTGCACTGAACGCCACCGGCATGGGAGCCATCAACCTGACGGGCACCACGCAGTTCCGGCTCTACTTTGCCACCGACGACAACGACGATGGCGGGGCCGACTACGTCAGCTTCTACTCCGGCAACAACGGCACGTCGGAGAATCGGCCCAAACTGATCATAGAATACATCCCCTGAACGATCCATCGTTTCAGTCCCGTAGCCCTGCGCGTTCGCGCAGGGATCGTTCGCCCGCGGTGCCTCTCACCGCGGGCCTCCTTGTTTCTAAATCGCATATGAACTCCTGCTTCACCTCCGCTTTCCGTCGATTCGCCGCACTTCTCTTCATCGCGTTGCTGCCGACCGCCGCGATACCATCCGCGACCGCCAAACCGTCCTTCCAGTTGAACGGCCAACAATGGACCTACACGTCCGAAGCCCGCACGTTCAGCGGCTATCTGGTCAAACCCGATGGCGAAGGCCCTTTCCCTGCCGTCATCATCAATCACGGCAAAGGTGGCCGCCCCGATCACTTTTCGCTCAACTGGGCCCGCGAGATGGCGAAATGGGGCCTCGTCGGCATCTGCCCCACGCTCACGCATGTCGCCGGCACCGACATCCAGGGCCAGGAAGGCGCCAGCGCCGAAAACATCGCCCGCGCCGAGGTCTGTCTCTCGATCCTCGCGGATCTCGGTTACGTCGACATGAACCGCGTCGCCGTCACCGGCCACAGCATGGGCGCCTATCTCACTATCGGCTTTGCCGGCACCGTCGGGATCCCGGATCAAGGCCGCCGCCATCTCCGCCGGCGGCGCCAACGCCCGGCCCGACGTCCCCATGCCCCACGTCGATCTCGCCGCGAAGAGTCACCGCTCCCGTGCTCATTCTCCACGGCACCGCCGATCCCGCCGTCGCCTACTCCGCGTCGGTTCTGCTCAACGACACGCTCACCGCGAAAAACATCCCGTCGCGCCACGTGACCTTCCTCGGCATGGATCACAGTCTGCCGACGAACCCCGCCACCCGCGATGTCGTGCTCACCCTGATACGCGAATGGTTCGCCGCGCAAGGCGTCCTCGACACCGGCGCCAACACCGCGCCCGCCCTCACGCCTCCACCCGACACCACCCTCGCCGCCAGCGATCGGGAAAGCACGTTTCCCTTCACGGTCGGCGACCGGGAAACGGCGCCGGCGAAGCTCCGCGTCACCGCCGCCACGTCCAATCCCGAGGTGCTCCCGCCCGCGCACCTCGAGCTTGGCGGATCCCGCAAAAACCGCACCCTCACGGTCAAACGCGCGCCCGGCCAAGCCGGTCCCGTCACGGTGTTTCTCACGGTGTCCGACGGAGAGCGCATGACGACGCGTTCGTTCTCAATCGGTTTCGCCAACGAAAACGGCGCCGTCCCCGAGCCCGTCATCAAACGCCGCTCACGCCCATCCGCCCGGCCCAATCCCTAAGTCCATCCATCGCGTATCCGCTTTTTTGCGACCGGCTGCGGCTTCCCGCCGCAGCTTTTTCTTTTCCGCCGCCCGCCTGCCGTGAGTGAACGGATGCACCGGCACCGTTTACGGATAAACCCGCTAAACTTTCGAGCACCTCCCGACAGACAGCGCTTTTCATCGCCGGGCACCCATGCCCTCAACCCCCTGTTGCATGAAACCTTCTGTCGTTTCCTCACCCCTCGTCGTGCGTTGTCTTCGCGCGATCTCGTGGCTGCTGCTGTTCGCCGCGCCGCTGCTTCCCCACGTCTGCGCCCAACAACTCCCCGGGCTCTCCATCACGGCTAACACGTTTGTCTACGACGCTCCCGATGGCCAGGTCACCGGCATCATCCGCAAGCCCGCCGGACCGGGACCTTTCCCCGCCGTGCTCATCAGCCACGGCAAGGGCGGCAACGCGAGCGGCTTCTCCGGACCGATCGCCGCGCTCATGGTTCAATGGGGCTTCGTCTGCATCGGCCCCGAATACACGCACGCCGGCGCCGGCACCACCGACGATCTCGAAGGCTACTGTCCCGAAAACAGCCGCCGCGCCCGGCGCGCGCTCGAAATCCTCGCGACCACGCCAGGCGTCGACATGACGCGCGTCGCCGCGATCGGCAACAGCAAGGGCGCGTTCCTCACCACCGGTTTCGCCAGCGAATTCCCCGACGCCTTCCGCGCCGTGTGCATCACCGCCGGCGGCACGACCGGCAGCAACAACACCAACTTCTCCTCTCCCGCCCTCTCGGAGATCCAGAACATCACCGCCCCGTTCCTGATCTTCCACGGATCGATCGACACCACCGTCCAGCCGGTGCAGTCGGCCAATCTGGCCAGCTTCCTGAACTCGAAGGGCGTCACCCACCGCCGCATTCTGTATCAGCAAATCCACCACAACCTGATCCAGCAGGGCATCAAACGCGACGATGTCTTCGCCATCTGGCAGGCCTGGCTCACCGAGCACGGCGTGCTCGCCAGCCCCTCCAACACCGCGCCCACGATCTCCGCGCTCACCACCGTCACCGTCGCCGCCGGCGAAACCTCCGCGCCGATCGCCATCGTCGTCGGCGACGCCGAAACCGCCGCCGGCGCTCTCACGCTTCGTGCGTTCAGCACCGACGACGTCCCGGGCCCCGACTATCACCCGAATCTCGTCACCTACCCCGGCAAGCTCCAGAACTCCGGTCTCGTCCTCGGCGGCGCCGGCCCGAATCGCACGCTGACGATCACGCCGACCGCCGGCGTCACCGGCACCGTCGAGGTTCCGATCGTCGTCTCCGACGGACAACTCGCCACCGTCATCTTCCTCCAGGTCGAAATCGTCGAGCCCGAGCCGCCGCCGCCCCCGCCGCCCGGCAGCACCAATCATCGCCCGACGATTTCCTGGATTCCCGATCTGCGTGTCGAGCCCGGCGCCGCCGTGACGGTGCAGGCCTTCACCGTCACCGACGTCGAAACGCCCGCCAGCACGCTCGCGATCTCCGCGACGTCGAGCAATCCGACTTTGTTGCCGGACGCCGCGATTTCCCTCGGCGGCGGAGGCAGCAACCGCACCGTCGCACTCTCTCCCGTTGCCGGCGAAACCGGCGTCACCACCGTCGTCCTCACCGTTTCCGATGGTGAGAAAACCACCGCCGCCGCATTCACGCTGACGGTTGCTCCGGTCGTCGACGGCAACACCGCGCCCGTCATCCAGGGCGTGCCCAACGGCGTCATCGCCACCGGCACCACTCACGGACTTTTCCCGCTCGTCGTGAAGGACAACGAGAGCGCGGAAACCACGCTCACGCTCACCGCCTCGTCTTCGAATCCCGCCATCATTCCCAACTCCGGCATCGTCTTCGGGGGCCAGAACTACGGTCGCACGATCAACGCCATTCCGACCGTCGGCCAGACCGGTCGCGCCGTCATCACGCTCAGTCTTTCCGATGGCGTGAACACCACGAGCACCGCGTTTGTCGTCGACGTCGTCACCAACAACACCCCGCCCGCGATCACGGATCTGCCCACCTTCCACGGCACGACCATCCACGATGCCCCGCAGGCGATCTCGTTCACCGTCGGTGACACCGGCACGGCCGCGGAGGACCTGCACGTTTACGCGACGTCCTCGAACGTCGCTCTCGCGCCCAACCACGCGATCGTCATCGGCGGCGCCGGTGCGAACCGCACGCTCACGATCACGCCGACGCTGAGCGCCGTCGGATCAGCCGTCACCGCCACGATCACGCTCACCGTGACCGACGGCGAGATGTCGCAGCGCGCACAGATTCTCTACGGCATCATCGATCCCGCCGCGCCGGCCATGAACTTCCAGCATGCCACCGGTATCTACACTTTGGATGCAGCCAACGGCGGCACTTACACCACGAGCTTCGGCAAATCCATCCGGCTCCGCGATGGCAACATCCGCACCGAACCGTTCGTCGATGGCTTCACCTTGCGCGTGTCGTGGGCCGACGCCGAGGGCATCAATCCCGACACCGCCCTGCCCGAGTATGACTTCTTCATCATCCAGAATGCCTTCAACAAGCTCCCCGCCGGCCAGCGGCTCTCAATCATCATCACGCCCGGCGAACCCGCCTACATCGCGACCACGCCCGGCGTCGAAACCTTCAACGATGGCGGCACGCTCCGCGGCGTCGCGTGGGATCCCTACGTGCGCGAGCGTCGCAACGCCTTCCTCGCCGCCATGGGCAATTTCGTTCTTTCGAACGGCCTCCGCGTCCGCGAAGAGCCTCGTCTGTTCGAGATCGATCCCTACCTGCCCGGCGCGTTCACCGGCATTCGCGACACCAACAATGTCCGTCTCCGCGACATCCCGAGCTACACGCGCGCCAAGATGCTCGCGGCCGTCCAGGACGAGCTGCGCAACCTCCAGGACAGCTTCCCCGGCAAGCTGATTCAGATCGGTTTCTGGCCGATCAACGACAACGAGAACGCTTCCTACAACGGCATGCCCGCGTGGAACTGGATTCGCCAGCAGCTCCTCGCCGAGTTCAACGGCGTCACACGTCCGCGCATCGGTTTCTTCATGGAAAACCTCGCGGCCAAACGTCTCGGCCCCGCCGTCGATCCGTTCACCGCCACGCCGATCACGAGCTTCGCCTCGGCGCTCTTTCAATCGCAGTCGCAGGCTTGGACCGCGCTTCAGGCCCTCACCAGCTGGTCGCGTCCGTGGGACGACACCTACGCCAACGCCACGTTAAACGGCACGCCGATGGACGGCATGGAGTATGCCTTCAACACCTACGGCACGCGCTACTTCGAGCTCTACACGCAGGACACCGATCAGCCGTTCTACCAGGCGGCGATGCAGAGCTGGAGCGACTTCCTCCAGTGGCTCCCCAATCCCAACCACGCGCCCGTCGTCTCCGCGGTGGCCCACCAGACGATCCCCGCCAACGGCAGCACGGGGCCGCTCAACGTCACGATCAGCGATCCTGAAACCGTCGCATCCGCGCTCGTCGTTTCCGCGAGTTCTTCGGATCCCGCGTTGATTCCCAACGAAAACCTCGTCCTCGGCGGCAGCGGCGGCATGCGCACGATCACCGTCAATTCCGCCGCCGGCACGAACGGCACCGCCACGATCACGCTCGCTGTTTCCGACGGCACGAACCTCACGCAGACTTCGTTCGACGTCACCGTCGTCGGCCTGCCGGTGATCACCAGCCCGGCCACCGCCAGCGGTTCGTTCGGCGTGCCGTTCAACTACACGATCACCGCGAGCAACAGCCCGACGAGCTTCGACGCCGCCGGCCTGCCCGATGGCCTCGACGTCGATGCCGCCACCGGCGTGATCTCCGGCGTTCCTGCCGCCACCGGCACGTTCGACGTCGTTCTCGCCGCAACCAACTCCGGCGGTTCGTCCACCGCACCGCTCACGCTCACGATCGCCAAGGCCGCCGCGACTATCCACGTCGGCACGCCGGCGAACCCCGTCGTGTCGCGCTTCTACGACGGCACGCCCCAAACCGCCGCGATCGACACGCAACCGTCCGGCTTGAACGCCACCATCACCTACAACGGCAGCTCCACGCCGCCGACATTGCCCGGCACGTATGAAGTCGTCGCCACCATCGACGATCCGAACCACGAAGGCAGCGCCACCGGCACCCTCGTGATTTCGACCACCGTGCTCGTCCGTCACGCGCCGACGATCAACAGCGATATCGACGGCTCCGTGCAGGTGTTGCTGCCGGAAAGCTTCGCGATCAACGGCAGCGGGGCGATCTTCAGCGATCTGCTGATGCCCGGCACGCCGAACGTGCAGCTCAACGGCAACCCGACGTTCGCCGGCATCCGCGACGAAACCGGCGCCGCGTCTCCGGCGAATCACGTCGTGACGCTCAACGGCAACAGTCTCCTGCGCTACCTCGTGCGTCGCATCGATCCGATCGACCTCCCGGTCGTCACGGCGCCCCTGCCGCCCGCCGGCACGCGCAACGTCGTTCTCAACAACCCCGGCCGGAGCCCGGGCGATTTCACCACGCTGCGCGACCTGACGCTCAACGGCAACGCCGGCTCCGTCGCCGTGCCGCCCGGCGCCTACGGCAACTTCGCCGTCAACGGTAACGCGAGCCTCGTGCTCGGCGTCGCCGGCGCGACCGAGCCCGCCGTTTACTCGCTGCAAGCGCTCACCCTCAACGGCAACAGCAAGCTCGAGGTCGTCGGTCCCGTCGTCCTCACGCTCGGCTCGTCCGTCAGCATCAACGGCACCGCCGGCTCCGCCGCGAATCCGCTCTGGCTCACGCTGCAGGTCCACAACGGCAGCGTGACCCTCAACGGAAACGCCAAGCTCCACGGCCGTGCGATCTCCCCCAGCGGCACGCTCACGTTGAACGGCAGCAGCGAGCTCAACGGATCCGCCGCTTCCAACCGTCTGACGGTCCAGGGCAACAGCACCCTCCGCCAGGCGCCGTAATCCCATAGCGCGCAGCGCACCTCAAAGCCAGCGGACACCCGTCCGCTGGCTTTTTCTTTTCAGCCAGCCGACCGTAGGAGCCCGCTTGCGGGCGATTTCACTCCGCGAACATCACACATCGCGGTCACCGTTCTATTTATTCCAATTCGCCATCCGCTACCAGCCACTCACCACATTCCGCGCCTTCAACGCTTTCTGTGGTGACCCTCGCCACGCCCCTACCGCCACCCTACTCCCCCGCCTCTTCCTTCTCCAGCACCACCGGCTCCGCCAACACCCGCGCCCCATACGCGAGCGCTTCCTCGAATTCCGGATCGTAGTTCAGCTGGCCTTTCGTTCCCCGCAGCACGTCGCGCGGATACGGCAGCAGATAACCCGCCGAGCCCCGCCGCGCCGCGTCGATGATCTCCTTGAGCGTGCCGAGCGGCACTTTTCCAAACTGCGTCTGCGAGTTCGCGTCGCCCAGCGTTTCGAAAACGATTCGCCCAGCGCGCGCGGCCGTTTCGGCGAACACCCGTTGGCGCGGGTTGTCCGCTCCGCGCGCCGGCGTATAACTCCGGCCAGACAATCCGTTCTGCCCGAGATAACACCCGCGTTCCATCGCATGGCGTCCGATCTCGGCCGCGAAATCATTGCGCTGCCCGTCGAGGTTCAGTGTCGCCACGTTCAACGTGATCACGATCGGCAGGCTCTGGAAAATCCGGTCCGCGGCGTCGATGTGCGCCTCCACCGTCTCGTGCCACAGCGCATCCGAATACGTTTTCCCGTCGCTCGATTTCGTCGCCGCATACTCGTTCTTGAATTCGGGCGTGAGCTGGTTGAACGCCACGTAGCGATACGGATTCGTCTCCGCGCCCGGCGTCAGGTCGATGAAGAGGATGTTCGGATTGCTCTCATACTTCCGCGCGATCTCCTCCATGAATCGGTAGGAATACTTCTGATAAATCGGATCCCAGCAGAGCGGAATCTCCGTCCCGGTCGGACCGTGCTTCACGTAGCTCGCGCCTTCCTTCCACACCCACGCCGGCGTCGCGGTCTTTGCCGCCGGATCGCCCCAGTAACCGCTGCCGACCCAATACACACGCATGCCGACTTTCTTGCCCGCCTCGAGCCAGGGTTTCATCCGCCGGTCGATCACGCTCCAGTCGTATTTACCCGGCTCGCGCTCGATCTGGCTCCAGTAGAACTGAATCCAAACTCCCACTACATGCGGGTTCTTGATCGCCGCCGTGTCGTCGTAGTCCGGACCCTTCGCGTAGAAAAAAATTCCGCCACTCGGGTCGCGCGGGGGACGCTTTGCCGCCGGCTCGGCCGCGAACGCGCCACTCGCGACGGAACACACGGACGCGACCAACACCGTCTGAACCAGGTAACGCAGGGTCTTCATGATGGAGTAACGAGGGAGGGGACGCCGGCAGCCTGCCCGCGATTCATGCCGCTGGCAATCGCTTGAGCCGCCACGCCGCCGCACGCGACGATCGCTCCGGTAAATCCGTTATCTCCGACGCACGAGAGGTGAACGGACAAACTGATTGAGGCGTTGGCCGTGGAAAGCACCGCGCGAATCGTCGCCGCCTCGAATGAATTTGAGAGCCACGCCCCGGGCCGCCCACGAGCGCCGCTTCCCTCTTCTCCGACTCTCCCGGTTCGCCACCGCTCTTCTCGCCGCGCACGTTTCCTTCCTCGCGCCCGTGTCGTCCGCGGAGCGCATCGAGCAAGCCGCGGCCCTTCGTTTCGAACCGGGTCAGCCCGTCCCGTTTCTCGGACTCTTCACCTCGATCCCCGGCAACTACGGACTTCGCGACGCCGCGCGTTTCGTTGAGGAAATCAGCGCCGCCAATCCGCACATCACCGGGTTCACCGTCCGCCTGCAATGGCGCGTGTTTCACCCGGAACCGGATCGGATCGACTGGGCCGGCTTCGAGGAACTACTCACCGCCGCCGCGAAGGCCGACAAGCTCATCACGCTCAGCCTGATCCCCGGCGGCGCCTCGCCGCATTGGATCTACCAGGCCGGCGCGCTCCGCGTCGGTCCGGTGCGCATGGGCGCCCGGATGATTCAGACTCCGCTGCCGTGGGATCCCGGTTTCATGCAGCTCTATACGGCGGATCTCGAAGCGATCGCCGCCCGCTACGGCAACGATCCCCGCCTCTTCGGCGTCACCGTGCTCGGCCATAACTTCAACTACGCCGGCGAGGAGATGCACGCCCCGGCCGTCGACGCGCTGCTGCCGTTCGGATGGACGGAGCAGACTGTAGTGGAAAACTGGCGACACTGGATCGACACCTATGCACGGCTCTTCCCGGCGAAGAAGCTCGCCCTCGTCGTTTCGCAAACCTACCGCGGCGCGCCGGAGCGGATCACGCGGGCCATCGTCGGGCATTTCGCCGATCGCGCCGCCGGCCGCGGCTATCTGCAAACCCACCAGCTCACCGGCCGCGGCGAGCAACTCGCCTTCGGTCCGTCGATCTGCCTCGAGTTCCGCGACCGCCTCCCCGCGAGCCACGAGGTCTACTCGTCGATGAAGCTCATTCCCGGCCGGACGGGTCCGCTGCCGATGTATATCTACAACGCCATTCGCGTCGCCCCGGTTCCGTTTCTGCAAATCTGGAGCCGCGACGCCGGCGATCCCGACATTTCCCGCACGCTGCTCGGCGTCTGGGAGAAATACGGCTCGCTCGCCCCCGCCGGCGCGAAGGCGCTGCTGCAGCAGGAAAGCGACTACGTTCCCCACCCGCCGCCGACCCGCGCCGCCGGATTCAGTCCCTACGATCTGCCGCGCCTCCCGCCTCCGGGATACCCGGGGCACAACGATCCCGCGCTGCTCAGCTGGTCGCCGCTATGATGCCGCCCGTTCCGATCACCGCCGCTCCGCTCCTTTTTCGCGCATGACAACGCTGTCTCTTTCCGGCGCGTCCTGGGAATTCCGCGACGCCACCACGCCTTCGCCCTGGCGCCCGGCCCAAACGCCGGGCTGTGTTCACACCGATCTGCTTCGAGCCGGCAAGATTCCCGACCCGTTCTGGGGCACGAATGAGCTTCAGCTCCAGTGGATCGAGGAACGTGTCTGGGAATATCGCCGCACGTTCGACGTTCCGAACGCGTTCTTCGACGAGGAGGTCGTCGAACTGGTGGCGGATGGCTTGGACACCGTCGCCACCGTCACGCTCAACGGCCAGGTCGTCGCCCGAACGGAAAACATGTTCGTCGGCTATCGCTGGGACGTGAAGCCGCTCCTCCGTCCCAAAGGCAACGAGCTCCACATCCGTTTCGGCAGCGCGGTCGCCTACATCCGCAACCACTCGCTCGAACACCAGCCGCGCGAGTTCAGCGATCCCGTCGGCCGGAGCTCGGTCATTCGCAAGCAGCAGTGCCAGTTCGGCTGGGACTGGGGGCCGCGCTTCGTCACCGCCGGCGTCTGGCGCGATCTGCGACTCGAAGCCTGGTCGAAAAACCGGCTCGTATCCGTAATCGTAGCACAAACGCACGCGCCCGACGGCGCCGTCACGCTCACCGTTTCTCCGGAGCTGCTTCGCGCCGACGAAACCATTTCCCTCCGCGGCCACGCTTCGCTCGACGGACGCCCCGTCGCGGCAATCGAAAACGGCCGCTGCCGCATCGAGAAGCCGTCCCTCTGGTGGCCCAACGGCCATGGCGCGCAACCGCTCTACATAATCGATCTCGCCGTGCTCGACGCAAACGGACGCGCGTTCGGCCGGTGGACGCGCCGGATCGGTCTGCGCACGATCGTGCTCGATCGTCACGCCGACGAATGGGGCGAATCGTTCCAGTTCCTCGTCAACGGCCGCCCGATTTTCGCGAAAGGCGCGAATTGGATTCCCGCCCACAGCTTCGTCACCTCGCTCACCCGCGACGACTACGCGCGCAATCTCGCCGCCGCCGTCCACGCCCACATGAACTGCATCCGCGTGTGGGGCGGCGGGATCTACGAGAGCACCGACTTCTACGATCTTTGCGACGAACTGGGCCTGCTCGTGTGGCAGGACTTCATGTTCTCGTGCGCGCTCTATCCGGGCAACGACCCGTTCCTCGCGTTGGTGCCTCCAGAAATCGAATACCAGGTCCGCCGGCTCCGCCATCACGCGAGCCTCGCGCTTTGGTGCGGCAACAACGAAGTTGCCATGTGCAACGGCGACCTCCTCGCCGATCCGACGCTGCGCGCAAACTACGAAAAGCTGTTTCACCAGATCATTCCCGACACGCTCGCCGCCCACGATCGCGTCACGCCCTACTGGCCGAGTTCTCCGTGGCGCAGCGGCTGGAGCGATCTCTCCGGATCGCAGGCCGGCACGATCCGCGGCGACAGTCACTACTGGGAAGTCTGGCACGCGCGAAAGCCCGTGAAGGACTACGAAAAATATCCGCTGCGCTTCGCCTCCGAGTTCGGCATGCAGGCGTATTGCTCGCCCGCCACGCAGGCGACTTTCTGCCCGCCCGAGGACGCGAACGTCTTCGGGCCGACGATGGAAAACCATCAGAAGAACCGCGCGGGCAACCAGATCATCCTCGACTACATTTCGCGCCGCTACCGTTTTCCCAAGGATCAGGAAGCGCTGATCTATCTCTCGCAGATCAACCAGGCCCACTGCATCGAAACCGCGGTCGAACACTACCGCCGCAACATGCCGCGCTGCATGGGCGCGCTCTATTGGCAGCTCAACGACTGCTGGCCCGTCGCCTCCTGGAGCTCGATCGAATTCAACGGCCGCTGGCGCGCGCTACACCACGCCGCGCGCCGCTTCTTCGCTCCCTTCCTCGTCTGCGCCCACGTCCCCGGCTGCGAGGAGCCGATCATCGGCAACTACCGCCGCAACAGCATTCGCGAAGTGCACCTCTACACCGTTTGCGACGCTCCGATCGCAACCACCGGTCTCCTGCGTTGGGACATCTATCATCTCGACGGTCGCTCGCTCGATCGCGGCGAGAAACCCGTCGAGCTGCGTCACGGCGAAAGCCTTCGCCACCAGACGCTCGATCTGAAACCGCTCCTCGATCAACACGGTCGCGACCACCTCTACGTTCGACTCGCACTGGACGTCGACGGCGTGCGCGTGAGCGAAAACACCGTCCTTTTCGTCCCGCCGCGCTTCATGCCGCTGCCGCGCGCGACCACCGCGGTCGACGTGCACGCGCTCGCCCCCAACGCCGTGCAGCTCGCGTTCACCTCTCCCGTTTTTCAACACGCTTTCATGTTCACGTTCGACGCCCTACCCGGCCATTTCGCCACGGACAACTTCTTCGATCTTCACCCCAGCGAAACCAAGAATGTGACCGTCACCTTCGACGAAGCCGTCGACGTTTCGCAGGTCCGCCAGCAGCTGAAGACTCGCTCGTTGGTCGATGCTTCCTGAACGTTTTCTCTCGATCTCCACCTCGCTGAGCGCCCCCGCCAACATCGCCGAGAATTCGTGCCACGGCAACAGTGCATCCGGGCGAACAACGTCGTTGCAGAGCGGGGTTGACAGCCCTCGCTCGCGTGGCGGACTTCCCGAACCGAGATGAACGGCGATACCCCCGCCCGACCTGGTTTTGTCACCCTCCAAACGATCGCGGATCGCGCGAAGGTGAGTTGCACCACCGTCTCTCTCGCGCTTCGCAATCACCCCAAGATCAGCCCCGCCACGCGCGAGCGTGTCCGGGCCCTCGCGCACGAACTCGGCTACCGCACGAATCCCCTCATCTCCGCGCACATGTCGTATCTGCGCGCGTTGCGGCCGAAATACACCGGCATGTGCATCGCCCTCATCTGCAATCGGTCGCTCTCCGAGATTCACCCCGACATGAGCATGCCGCTGCACCAGTATTATCACGGAGCGCGCGCCCGGGCTCATGAACTCGGCTACGAGCTCGAGTTGTTCAATCTTTTCGACCACGGGATGAGCGGCCGTCGACTCTCGCAGATCCTCGTGGCTCGCGGGATCGCCGGCGTGATCATCGCCCCGCTCAGCGAGGGCAAGGCCTTGTCAGACGTATCGCTCGACTGGAATTCCTTCGCGCTCGCGATGATCGAGCACACGTTCATCGAGCCGCGGCTGCACAAGGTGTGTAACGACGAGTTCTCCACCATCGGTCGCATGATCCAACGGCTGCTCGACCACGGCTTCGCTCGCATCGGCATCGCGATGCAGAGCCGCGCCGACGACCACGCCAACCACTTCTGGCTCGCCGGCTATCAAACCTACCAATCGCTCACGTCGCCCGCGAATCGCATTCCGCATCTGATCACCGCCGACTGGACGCGCGCGAAATTCCTCTCCTGGCATCGCCGCCATCGCCCCGAGGCGATCATCACCATCGGCGAAGAAGTGCTCACCTGGCTGAAAGAAGCCGGCGTGCGCATTCCGGAAGAGGTCTCGTGCGCCACGCTCTACTGGCGTCAAACGCGGAACTACCTGAGCGGCTTCTACCAAAACCACGAGCTCATGGCCGCCGCCGCCGTCGACCTCGTCGTCGGCCAGCTCAATCGCAACGAACGCGGCCTGCCCGCGAGCGAGAAGACCACGCTCATTCAAGCCGTCTGGCGCGACGGCAACACCGTCGCTCCCCGCCACGCCGCCGAGCAATCAGCCCTGCGCATCTGGAAACGCTGACCTGTCGTCGAAGCGGCCTCGCGCTTCGACGCGCCTCCGCCGCGCTTACGGAAACGCCGCGCGAAATTCCTCCCGCGTCATCACATCGTCCCGGTTTCGATCCACCCGATCGAACAACGCCGGATTCCCCTTGAACTCCTTCCGCTCGACCCGCCCGTCCCCATCCGCATCGTGGCGCGACAGGATCTGATCGAAATCCGGCGGAGGCCCGCGACGCATCTGTCCCGGACGCTCCCCCGACGCCCGCTCGCGCGGCCCCGCCTTCTCCGCTGAAGGTGGCGCGGCCCCCGCGCGTTGAGCTCCCGTTAGGGCGTCCGTGCTCGAGCGCATCGCGACCGGCCATTTCGCCGCGTCGTTTTCCACGTTCTGCAGATGTAACGCGAAGAAATCCCATCGCATCCTCTCAAGTTCGACGCCGCCAAATCCCCCGCCGTGCGTTCCGCCTTTCACCGTGTTGAACCGCACCGGCACGCCCGCCTCCTTCAACGCCTCGAACAACAGCTCGCTCTGATGATGCGGCACGACCGGATCCAGATCGCCGTGATTGATCAGAAACGGCGCGTCGCCCGTTGAAACATACGTCACCGGATTCGCGCGCTGGACTTTCGCGCGGTTGCCCTCGCTCGTGATCGCGCCGCCGATCAGCCGCGACTCCGGCGAATTCGGCGCGTTGTGCCGGATTCTCGCCTCCGGCCCGGCGTGCGCATCCATCTGCAGGAAATCGGTCGGCCCAAAGTCATCCATCGCGCACTGCACCGCGCTGGAAAACTCCAGATGCGCTCCCACGTCGAAATCGTTCACGTCACCCGTCGTGCCGAGCAGCGCGACAAGATGCCCGCCCGCCGAACTTCCCCAAACCCCAAATCGCTCCGGATCCAGGTTGTAAGTTTTCGCCTGCGTCCGCAGCCATCGGATCGCCGCTTTGCAATCCTCGAGCTGCGCCGGAAACGGCGCGTGCTGACTCAGCCGGTAGTTCAAGCTCGCGACCGCATACCCGCGCTGCGTGTAGCCGTCGCGCAACGGCGGACACCCCTCTTTGCTCCCATTCTGCCAGCCGCCGCCATGAATCCAGATGATCAACGGCCGCGGCCCATCCGCGTTTTCCGGCACAAACAAATCCAGCTTGTTTCGTTCATGGCCGTTCTCGACGTAGGCGAGATCGCGCAACGCGTTCACTCCTTCCGGCACCGGCGGTGGCGGCGGCTGGCCTTGGACCGAGGCCGGGAAGGCGATCAGCATCCAGGCCGCAAAGGCTGCAAACAGAAGGGGCGTCGTTTTCTTGGGGCGCATGGAGAAGGGGTGATCCGACGAAACATCGCCGCGGATCGCGTGAACAATCGCCCAACGGGTTTAGCCGTTGACCGACCGCGCGCGCGTCCCCGCACGTTTGTCCTTCAACGCCGATCCGCAATCGCATTTCCGCGCTCGCTCGCGCACATCACGGCGCCTGCCACGGCACCGCTCCCGCTCGTTTCACATGCACCATCAAGCGCACCGCCATGTCAGCAAAGATCTCCGGCTCCTCATCGGCCAGGTTCGTCGTTTCGCCGGGATCTTTCCGTAGATTGAAAAGTTCCCTCGGCGCGAACGCACTCGCCTCGACGATTTTCCAATCTCCGCGAATCAACGCCTCGAACGTCTTCCCGCCGGCCACTCGCGGATCCCGCAGATTCCCTTCGCGGCAAACAAAGTAAAACTCCCGCTCGCTCGCATCGAAAAACACATCGCCGCGCATCGTCGCCAACAGGCTCACGCCGTCGGTTCCGTCCGGCGGCTCCACGCCCGCCACCTCGCAAGCAGTGGCAAACAGATCGATGGTTTGCGCCGGCATGTCGATCGTCGTCCCCGCCGCAATCCGCCCCGGCCAGCGCCCCGCGAACGGCACGCGCAATCCGCCTTCGTAAAGCTGCCGCTTGCCGCCGCGCCACGCGCCGTTGTTCGCCGCAAAGTCGAGCTCGCCGCCATTGTCCGACGTGAAAATCACCAGCGTGTTCGCCGCGAGCCGCGTGCGATCCAGCGTCGCCAGCACGCGTCCGATGCCGTCGTCGAGATGCTCGATCAACGCGACCAGTTTCGCGCGCTTTTCCGAAATAGCCGGTTCGCGCTCGCGCACGCGCGCCAGCACGTCCGGCGGCGGCTGGATCGGGTTGTGCGGCGCCGTGTAGGCAAGAAACAGGAAAAACGGCTGCTCCGGCTTCGCCGCGCGTTCCTCCAGATACGCACACGCCCAGTCCGTGAACAGATCCGTGGCGTGCCCCTTAGGTGCGATCGCCTCGCGATTACGTCGCATCAAGTTCCCGTGGCGTTCGTGCGTCCAGTAGTCGTTCATCATGTCGCCGAGGAATCCGTGAAACAGGTCAAAGCCGCGCGAGTTCGGCAGATTCGGCTCCTCGAGTCCAAGATGCCACTTCCCCACCAACGCCGTGTGATATCCCGCCGGCCTCAGAAGTTCGGGCAGCGTCGCGACGTTCGGCGCGAGCCGGCCCCATGAAATCTCCGGCACGCTGCGAATCACTCCCGGCACACCCGCCCGATCGGGATTGCGACCGGTCAACAACGCCGCGCGCGTCGGCGAGCACACGGTGGAGTTCGTGCGAAAGTTTCGGAACGTCACTCCTTCGCGATACAACCGGTCCATGTGCGGCGTGCGCAGATCGGGCGTGCCCGCCGCCGAGAGATCTCCGACGCCCTGATCGTCCGTGAGGATCACCAGGATGTTCGGTCGTTCCGCGGCGCCCGTCGCAACGGACGCGAGAACTCCAGCGACAAGCCAGCAGAGAAGAAGGCGCATGATAAACAATCCCTGTCCGGCCGCGCTCGCCATTTCAACGCCGCGTTGGTCGCACCACCGGTTCGGGCACACGAGTGGGCTTCTTCACGCCATAACGTTCCGCGAGTTGCGTCGCGTCGAAAGCATGCAAATGACTCTCCGCGATTTCCGGCAGCATCGCGTCGTTCCATTCGAACCAAGCCGTTTCCAATCGCTGATACACCTCGGGTCGCCGCGCCTTCAGGTTCGCTCGCTCCATCGGATCGCGCCCGACGTCGAAGAGAAACGTGTTTTCCAAAATCTTCATAAACTTGAAATCTCCGATCCGCGCCGCGCGCTGCGCATGGGCCTTGAAACGCCAGAACAGCGCGCGATCCACGTTCGCCGCGCCTTCGGCCAGTTGCGGCAGGAGATTCATCCCGTCCGACGGATAATCCGGAGCCGCCTCCACCCCCGCCGCCGCCAGCAGCGTCGGCAGCCAGTCCACGCCCGCGCTCACTTGCTCGCTCACCTGTCCCGTCTGAATGCGCGCGGGCCAGCAAACGATCGCCGGCACCCGCAGTCCGCCTTCGAGCAATTCGGTTTTCATGCCCCGGAACGGCCCCATGTCGGAATAGCGCTCGCCGCCGTGATCGCTCGTGAAAATCACGATCGTGTTCTCCGCGATTCCGTTCGCCTCGAGCGCGTCCACCACCCGCGCGATCTCGCCATCCATCGTCTCCATCATCTCGCGATAGCTTTGCTGAGATCCTCCGTCGAAATGAAGCAATCCGCCGCCCGCCGCCTGAAGCCGCGCCGACTCCGCCTCATCCTTCGGTCCCTCCCACGGCCAGTGCGGCGCGCTGAAATGCAGGCTGAGGAAAAACGGTTCCGCTCCTTTCGCATACTCCGCGATCGCCGCCACCGCCCGCTCGCCGAGCAGATGCGTCAGATAACCGGTTCGCTGCACGCGCGTGTCGTCTTCCCACAGGTCGTGCTCCTCCCCGAACCCATGAAAAAAATAATCAACCGCACCTCCGCGAAAACCGAAGAACCGCTCGTAGCCGCTTTGACGCGGTCCGAACTTCGGCGGAAAGCCGAGATGCCATTTACCCACGAGCATCGTGCGATAGCCGGCCCGCTTCAGCAACGATGGCAGCGTCGGATGCTCGGGCGGCAGCCCCACCTCGCGATTCTTCGCCGCCAGCGGCTCCTCCAATCCGATTCGCAACCGCGCCGGATAACGCCCCGTGATCAACGCCACCCGCGCCGCCGTGCACACCGGCGAATTCGCATACGCCTGCGTGAGCCGCACCCCTCGCTCCGCCAGCTGATCGATCGCCGGCGTGCGAAAATCCCGGCGCCCGTAACACGACGCGTCCGCATAGCCCATGTCGTCGGCAACAATGAACACGATATTCGGCCGCGCCGGTGCGCTCATCGCGTTTTCGTCCGCCTCCGCTCGAATACCAACCAGCAGCATCGCGAACGCCACGACCACCGTCCGCAAAAGGAAGAATCCGCGAAATAATATCAGCGACCTCACGCCGCTCCATCCAGCCGCGCCCGCCCCGCACACGCCAACGCCGCCCCGGAGAATCCGTTTACTTTTCCAACTTCCACCACCGTCCAAAGGAGAACGGAAACACCTCCCGTGCTCTTGTGACACCTTCCGAAAAATCTCGAAATCCCGTTTCCCCCCAAACGCATCGTTCCTCACCGGACGACGCCCGAATTCGCAATATGACCACACGCCCGTTCGTCCCCGTTCTCCGCCTCCTGACGATCCTCGCCGCGCTCCACGCACCTCTGATCACCGACGCAGCCACCAAACCAACTGATCGCGACCCTCGCCCCCCCAATCAAAGACGCGCCACCCGTCCGCCCGCGGCCCGAGCCCAAATGGGTCCGCGAATCCGTCGAAGCCCCGCACTTGAACTTCGCGACGTTACCTCATCTATCTTCCTCCGAACTACGCAACCTCGACCGACCAGCGTTTCCCCGTCGTCTACTGGCTCCACGGCATCGGCGGCTCGCAACAGGGCTTACCGCGTTTTTGCGAGCGTCTCACCGACGCGATTGAACGCGATCAATGTCCGTCGATGATCGTCGTGTTCGTGAACGGCATGCTCGACAGCTTCTACTGCGACGCCGCCAACGCCCCACGCCCCGTCGAAACGGTGATCATCCGCGAACTCATTCCTCACATCGACGCGACCTACCGCACCATCGCCTTACGCGAGGGTCGCATGATCGAGGGCTTCTCGATGGGCGGCTTCGGCGCTGCGCGTCTCGGCTTCAAATATCCGAATCTCTTCGGCTCGATCTCGTCGATCGACGGCGCGCTGATCGGGCTCGACCAAATCAAGAAACGTCACCGTGCCGTCTTCGAACGCGTCTTCGGTTCCGACGATCGCTTCATCGCCGAGTCGCCCTTCACGCTCGCCGAGAAAAACGCCGATGCCCTCCGCGGCCGCACCACGATCCGTCTCGCCGTCGGCCCGCTCCGCCCGCCCAACGCTCAATACCACCGGCTGCTCGAGCGCCTCGAAGTCGAACATGACTACGCCGAATTCGAAGACGCACCACACTCGCATTCGGTCATCTACGACCGCCTCGCGGATAAAAACTGGGAATTCTACCAGAAAGCCTTCTCCACCGCGCTGATCCCATCCGTCGCAAACTAACCTTTCGCCGGCCCACCTGCTTCCTTCGTGCACTCCGCCCACCTCCCCCGCTTTCGCTCCTTCCTGCCCCGCGTTGCTGCGCTGCTCGCGCTGCTTTTCTCCGCCTACGCAACATCCGCCCAACCCGACCGAACGCCTTCGTGGCAAATGCCGCCCGTTCACGGGCCCAACCTGCACTATAAGACTTTCGACAGTCCCACCGCGGGCGCGAAGGTGAGCTATCTGGTGTATTTGCCGCCGCACTACGAGGAGGAGACCGACCGGCGCTACCCTGTCATTTACTGGCTTCACGGCATCGGCGGCTCGCAACAGGGCGTGCCGCTCATGGCCGAGCGTCTCACCGCCGCGATCTCCGCCGGCAAGGCGCCGCCCATGATCGTCATTTACCTCAACGGCATGATTCGCAGCAGCTACGTCGACTCCGCCGACGGCACGATGCCCGTCGAAACCGTTTCGATCCGCGAACTGATCCCGCATATCGACGCCACCTATCGCACGATCCCGACCCGCGAGGGCCGAATGGTCGAGGGCTTCTCGATGGGCGGCGCCGGCGCCGTGAAATGGGGTTTCAAATACCCCGAACTCTTCGGATCCATCTCCATCATCGATGGCGCGCTTCACGCCGCCGACCGCCCGCCCACCGGCCGGATGGCCGAATCGTTTCGCACCATCCACGGCGGCGACATGGAACGCTTCATCGCGAGCCAGCCGCAGACCTTGGCGGAAAAAAACGCCACGCTCGTCCAAGGGCGCACCGCGATCCGGATCGTCACTCGCACCACCGGCCTCGCCGCCGCCAACGAACGCTTTCACGAACTGCTCGATCGTCTCGGGATCGAACACGAGTTCTACAAAATCCCCGACGCCCCTCACTCGCCCAATCCGCTCTACGAGGGTTTGGGCGAACGCAACTGGCCGTTCTATCGAAAAGCCTTCGCCGCCGCCCCGCCTTCCGCTCACGCCGCGGCGCACCCGCGTCCTCCGCGCGAACCCGCCGCCGGCCTGCTCTATTACGCCAAAGCCGATTACGCTTTCGCCGACAACTCGCACGTCATCGCCAATCCCCATATCATCGGCGCGCTCTTCCAGGTCATCTGGAGCGAAGTCGAAAAAGAGGACGGCCGCTACGATTGGTCAGAACTCGATCGCTGGATCGAACCGTGGATCACCGCCGGCAAGAAGGTCGCGATCCGCATCATGTGGTCCACCAGCGGCGCGTGGCCCCGCCCTTACTACAAAACACCCACGCCGCGCTGGGTTTGGGAAAAGGGCGCGTCTTTCGCTTTTCACCAACCCACCGGCACCGAAATTCCACTCATCTGGGATCCCATCTATCGGAAATACGCGTGGCGTTTCCTCGAGCGTTTCGCCGACCGCTACGACGCCAACCCCAATATCCTCTTCTTCGACATCACGCCCGGCGCGGAAACCAATCCTTACCGCTTCGGCACGATCAATCGCACCGATCCGAGCTTCAAGGACACCTTCGAAAAAACCACGACCAGCGACGGCCGCGCCTACGACGAGGAGCTCTGGATCCAAAACATCAAGGAATGGGTCGACGCCTCCGACCGCATCTTCAAACAAACCCCGCTGCTCGTCACCTTGAACGTCGGCGGCCTGCGCTCCCGCGACCGCCTCATCGAAATCGGCGACTACTGCGCGAGCCGCGGCTTCTACATCGGCCAAAACGGGCTCGGCGGAAACAGCTATCGCGACCCCGAGAGCGGTCGCACCGAAGCGTTCCTGCGTTGGGCCGGCGAAACCAAAACCTTTTTCGAAATGGTTCAACGCAGCGGCGGCCGCACCGGCACGTTGATGGAGGTCATGCTCGCCGCCGCGCGCGTCCGCTGCCACTACCTCAACGTTTACCCGGAAGACGTTCGCGAAGGCACGCGCGGCGAGCCGGACTTCGACCCCGCCTCCGAAGCCGCTCTCGCGTTCGGCGCCCAGGCCCTCGCGCAGAGCGCGTCGACACACCGTATCGAATAACCACCCGCCAAGAAAACGGGTATTCCTCCGGCCCCATTGAACCGCGCATACCGCCGGCGCCAGCATGCCGCCGCGACCGCCGGACTGGCTTCTCCGATCCTCGGCCAACACCCGTCCCGCACCGCCGACCGAACTCCACTTCATCTCCTTTCAATGCCCAAGCAATTCGCTCACGAAATTCTTCAACGCCACCCGCGGAATCCGCTTCTCACCGCGCAAGATCTCCCCGGTGCCGCCCAGGTCTACAACCCCTCGCCCGTCCGGCTGGGTGACGAGATCATCCTCCTCGTCTCCGTCGTGATGCACGATGCGCCCGGCCGCGGGCGCGACGTCGGCCAGACTCACGTCGCGCGCAGCCGCGACGGGCTCACGTTTCAAATCGATCCTGAGCCGTTCATCCAATGGCGCGGCAGCGAGTTCCCCTGGAATATCGTCACCACGCATTTCATCGACAACCGCGTCACGAAAATCGACGACGACTATTACATCCTCACTCCCGTCATGTGCGTCGACGGCTGGGACGCGCCCGCCATGGTGCTCGGAAAAACCCGCGACTTCAAAACCTACGAGCGCATCGAAATCGTCAGCCTCCCGAAAAATCGCGGCGCCTCCCTCTTCCCCGAAAAGATCGGCGGCAAACTCTATCGTCTCGAGCGCCCCGGCGGCGGCGACGGCAGCGGCGGCGAGATCTGGCTCTCGTCCTCCCCCGACCTGATCCACTGGGGCTGCTGCCGCCCCGTGCTGCAGCCGAATTACCGCTATTGGAACATGAACAAAGTCGGCCCGACCCCGCCGATCAAAACCGACGCCGGCTGGCTCGTGTTGATCCACGGCGTGTTCACCCCGGCCGGCGGCACACACTACTACATCGGCGCCATCCTCCTCGATCTCGAGCAACCGTGGAAAGTCATCGGCCGAACCAACAGTTATCTTCTCCGCCCGGAGAAGGACTACGAGGTCCACGGCAACTGCGATAACGTCGTCTTCCCCTGCGGCGCGATCGCGGACCACGCCAAGGACGAACTGCTCCTCTACTACGGCGCCACCGATGATAAGATCTGCCTCGCCTCCGGCAAGCTCAGCACCGTCGTCACCGCCTGCCAGCAGGGCTGGTAAACGTCGCCTCTGTCGCGCATGAGCCGGCCCAACATCCTCTACCTCCACTCGCACGACACCGGGCGCTACATCCAGCCCTACGGCTACGCCGTCGAAACGCCGCACCTCCAGGCGTTCGCCGAACAGGGCGTGCTTTTCCGCAACGCCTTCGCCGTCTCGCCCACGTGCTCGCCCAGCCGCGCCGCGCTGCTCACCGGCCGCTATCCCCACAACTGCGGCATGCACGGGCTCGCGTCTCCAAAATGGGGATACAAGCTCGACGACCCCACCCGGCATATCACCCATCCGCTCAACGCCGCCGGCTACCTGACCGCGCTCGGCGGCGTGCAACATCTCGCCAAGGATCCCGCCTCCGATCCACGCACGCTCGGCTTCCAGGTGTATCTGCACGAACACGACATCGGCGAGGACGTCGCCGACCTGCACGAACGGGCCGCCGCTTTCATCGGTCAGGACCACCGCCAGCCGTGGTTTCTCGCGGTTGGATTCGACGAAACCCACCGCGACAACCGTCAGGGCGAGCCCGCGACCGGTTCGCGTTTTTCCAAGCACACGCCTTACGACCCCGCCCAGCTCGACGCGCGTTACGGCCGCGCCCCGGCGATTTTTCCCGACCTGCCCGAAATCCGCGCCGACTGGGCCAGCTATCGCGCCGGCGTGAAGCGACTCGACGAACGGATCGGCCACGTGCTCGCCGCACTCGATCGCTCCGGGCAGGCCGACAACACCATCGTCCTGATCACCACCGACCACGGCCTCGCGTGGCCCGGAATGAAATGCAACGTCACCGATCACGGCCTCGGCGTGATGTTGATGATGCGTGCGCCCCGCGGGTTTTCCGGCGGACGCGTGATCGAACCCATGGTGACGCACCTCGACATCTACCCGACACTCTGCGACCTCACCGGCCTCAAACCTCCCTCCTGGCTGCAGGGCCGTTCGCTGCTTCCGCTCGTCCGCGGCGAAACGGATCGCCTCCACGACGCCATTTTTGCGGAGCAGGGCTGGCACGAGGTCGCCGAAGCGCAGCGCGCGATTCGCACCACGCGCTACAAATACATCTCCCGCCTCGATCCGATCGGCCCCAAGTCCGTCAACTGCGACGAGAGCCCCGCGAAACGTGCGCTCCATGCCGCCGGCTGGTTTGACCGTCCGCTCGGCCACGAACTCCTGTTCGATCTGATGCTCGATCCTCAGGAACGCTGCAACCTAGCCGGCGATCCCGCCATGGACGGCGTGCGCGCCGAATTACGACAGCAGCTTCACGCGTGGATGGAAGAAACCCAGGATCCCTTCCTGTCTGGCGCTGCCGTTCCCCCGCCCGCCCAGTCCGCGAGCGCTTCCAAAACCACCGACTAGCGTTTCCAGACCTGCAGGCCGGACTTTTCCTTTTCCGACACGCGGCGGGCGAGCGTCGAACCTTCCTTCCAAATCGCTTGGATGAGCACCGTCTTGTCGATCTCCGGCAATCCCCGCTCATTCCGATGCAGTTGAGCTACCACCCCTTCGACCGCGGCCGCGCCGATGATCTCGTGATTCTGATAATAACCGCTCAGATACTCCCGGTCCGCCTTCCAATAAACCGTCGCGCAACCGACGTCTTCCGGAACCCGCACTGATGCCGCGCGGAGCCACCGCACCACCGCGTCGTCCACCGTGATGATCGCTTCCGGCCGGTGACGCTCGAACCACTGCAGAAAGTTTTCCCGGCTCCAGTTCGGTGTAATGAAATGCGGGATACGCAGCTCCGGACGCGTCAGTTCCTGAAACGTCTGATAGCCCGCCAGCCAATGATGGTTGGCGTGCTCGTCCATCTGGCTCCGCATCGCGACACCGATGCACTCGTAGCCGTAGTCGAGCAACCGCTGGATCAGCCGGCCAATCGTGGAAAACTCGTCGCTGCAAACCTTGTGCAGCCGCGGCTCGATGAACGTGTGCTCGATCATCACCGCCGCGAACGGCTTCCAGTCGAACTCGCGATCGACCAGCCCGCCGCCCTCGCTGAGCGGCCCGATGACCACGCCGTCGATGCCGCGCGCGACGAGAATGTGCGACAGCCGCTTCGCCGTCATCTGCGGCTCCTCGAGGTTGAACAACTCCAGGCGAAACCCGAGTTGCAGCGCGCGCGCCCGCGCCCCTTGAAAATACTTCCACACCGGCGTCTTCGAATCAGCCTCGATTTCGGAAAGCGACCGATTGCACAAAAACGCGAGACACTGGCTCGTCTTCTTCGGATGCAGTGCGCGAATGTGCGCCATGTGCGCCGCCACCAGCGGATTCGGCCGATAGCCCATTGCCTGAGCGAGTTTCTGAATCCGCCGGCGCGTCGGCTCGCTGATCTTCGGATGATTGCGCAAGGCCAGCGAAACCGTCGTGCGTCCCACCCCCGCCTTGTCCGCGATATCCTGGACCGTGACTGGATTCAACTCACCCATAAACCCGGCACACTCCCGCGCTACTCCTTGTGCGTCAACAGCACGGTAGCGCGGAAACCCGACCAGGACGAGCCTCGGTGAAAACGTCGGTGCACGTATCTAGTGTAGTGTCCCTCAAATAGGTGCCACTATCCGATGGCCCGGGTCAGGAAGGAGGATGCCTCGCCGAAGTGTATCCTTGGAGTTAGCGGTTGAGCAAACCGAGCAGTTGGAACGTTGGATTCGAGCGGGAGCGACGCCGCAGCAGGTGGTGCTTCGGGCGAAGATCGTGCGCCAAGCTGCTGCAGGG